>R14__coassemble_139_pt1 | contig 61795 bp, 34 predicted proteins | sample R14__metabat2_high_PE_017 | metagenome-assembled genome bin R14 | reverse complement strand
TTTCTTTCTTCTCCTTTCCAACGGGTTTCTTTTTTTCCATATTTGTTGTTTTAAGGCTTTTTCTTAGGGCGGGGGGGAGTTTAGGGAGTTTAGGGATTTTAGGGATTTTGGGGATTTTAGGGATTTTAGGGACGAATGTGACGGTTACGTCGAGGGGTACCTTTTTGCCTTATGACCTTATGACCTTATGACCTCTTAACCTAAAAACCTAAAAACCTCATAACCTCATGACCTAAAAACAGACTATTTCTTCCAGAACATGGGGGTCAGTACCACGAGGACGGTGAATATCTCCAGACGGCCCACCAGCATCAGGAATGCCAGATACCACTTGACAATGGCGGGGAACCATGCCCAGGTGAAGGCGGGACCCGTCTGACCCAGCGCAGGTCCGGTATTGCCCAATGCCGAGATGGCTGAACCGATGGAGGTCTCGAAGTCGAGGCCCATCAGCTGCAGGGCGAAGATGGAGATGAGGAGCAGCATCAGGTAGATCGACAGCATCGCCAGCACCTTGAAGACCACGTCGTTGGGCAAGGCATGTCCGTTGAGCCGGACGGTGCTGTAGCTGCGGGGCATCAGGGCATGCAGGAACTGGTTGCGGGCGTTCTTGATCAACACCACCACGCGCACTACCTTCAGACCACCCGCCGTGCTCGACGAACAGCCACCCATGACCATCATGAAGAGCGTGGGCATCCAGAAGATGGTGCCCCAGGCACAGTAGTCGAAGTAGCTGGCCTGGAATCCGGCACTCGAGATGATGGTGAGCGTATGGAACAACGAGGTGCGCAGCGTGCACTCCAGCGAGCCGTCGCCCAGCAGATACTGCTGCTCCTGCGGGATCAGGCCCTGGCTGCGCGTGGCGTAGCTCAGCGCCATGAAGAGCAGGGTCAACGCCACGACAGCGAAGGTGAACCAGCGCAGCTCCTCGTTGCGCCACGTGGTCCGGAACTTGCCCTTGGACAGGAGGTAGAAGAGGTTGAAGTTGATGGACGTGAGGTAGAGGAACGCGATGCAGACATACTCGATGAAGGGCGAATGGAAGTGACCGATGGAGTCGCCATGGGTCGAGAATCCACCCGATGCCAGCGTCGAGAACGAGTGGCAGACGGCATCGAACCAACCCATGCCTCCCACCCAGTAGAGCACGCAGCAGGCTGCCGTGAGCACGAAGTAGAAGCCGAAGAGGTTGCGCGACGTCTGGTCGATGCGGGGTCGCAGCTTGTCGACCGAGAGGCCGTTGGTCTCGGCACCGAACACCTGCATGGCTCCCGTGCCGATGAGGGGCAACAGGGCGAGCGAGAAGACCACGATGCCGAGGCCGCCCATCCACTGCATGGTGTGACGCCAGAGCTGGATGCCGTGAGGCACCGCCTCGAGGTCGGTGATGGTGGTGCAACCGGTGGTGGTGAAGCCCGACATCGCCTCGAGGAAGGCGCTCGACAGGTCACGGCAGGCTCCCGTCCAGATCAGCGGCAGCATGCCCACCAGGCAGAAGACCACCCACGTGCATGACACCACGATGAAGCCCTCGCGCGTGGTGATGTGGCTCGGATGCCGGCGGTTGGGCAACCACGACACGAGCCCCAACGCCAGGGCGATGAGGGTGGCGCAGAGCAGGGGCTGCCAGTCCTCCTCGCCACACCAATGGTGATAGAGGCCAGCCACCGCCGTGCAGATGCCCAGGAAGAGCGCCTCCAGCAGGAGCAGCACGCCGAACATGTAGTATATCAGTCGCCAGTTGATCTTCATTGTCAATTCACGAGTTAAGGCAGCTTAGGAGAACAGGCTTGCCTTGACGAAGAGGCGCTCCACGACAGGGATCATGCGGTTCTCGCAGACCACCACCACGTGGTCGCCTGCCTGGATCTGGGTGGGGCCGGTGACGGTCTGACCCTTGCCGCCTCGCACCAGACCGCCCAGGGTGATGCCCTTGGGGAGGCGCAGCTTCATGACGGGTGCGGAGGTGATGTAGGAACCCGGACGTGCCTCCAGGTCAGCCACCTCGGCATCGACGAGGCTGAAGCACTTGGCACTGGTCTTGTCGGCATCGAGCAGCATCTGATAGATGCTCGAGGCGGTGAGCATCTTCTTGTTGACGGTCGAACCGATGTTGAGGTTCTGCGCCATCGTGACCTGCTCGAGGTCATTGACCTCCACCACCGTCTTGCCCACGCCGAGCTTCTTGGCCGTGAGGCACGACAGGATGTTCTGCTCGGCGTTGTCGCCCAATGCGACGAAGACGTCGTGTTCGTCTACATTGAGTTCGCTCAGGGTCTCGACGTCGCCCTTGACGCCCTTGACCATCATGGCCTTGGGGACGCGCTCCTGCACGTACTCGCCGCGCTGCTCGTCCTGCTCGATGAAGACCACGTCGAAGTCCTTGGGCAGATAGTAGCAGGTCTGCACGCCCAGGCGGTTGCCGCCCAGGATGATGACGCGATGCAGGTGGCGCAACTTCTTGCCACACGCCGAGCGCACCACGTCAGCCTTGCTGGGCATGGTGAAGAAGTAGACCAGGTCCTCTGCCTCGATGCAGTCAGTAGCCAATGGGATGATGAGGTCGTCGCCGCGCTTGATGGCTGCCACGTGGAAGCTCTCATGGTGCTTCTTGCCTATCTCGATGAGCGACTGGCCTACGATGGGGGCGCCTGCCCTCACCTTGACGCCGAGCAGCAGAAGATGTCCGTCGCAGAGCTCGATGCTCTGACGCGCCCAGGGGCGCTTGATGGTGCCGGCGATGGACTGGCCGCCCAGCATCTCAGGATAGACCAGGCGGCTGACGCCGATGCGACGGTAGAACATGGCGCTCTCCTCCTTCTGCATCTCGTAGCTGTCGACGCGCGCCACGGTGCGACGGCCACCCAGGGTGGCGGCGAGGATGCAGGCATGCACGTTGACGCGCTCCTGCGGGGTGACGGCGATGAAGAGGTCACACTGAGGCACACCGGCACTGCGTAACGCATTGATGCTGGTGGGCGAGCCTACTACGGTGATGAGGTTCATGAACGTCATCTGCGTGATGCGGCTCTCGTCGGCATCCATCAGGGTGACGTCCATGTTGTCCTGCGCCAATAGTTTGGCGAGATGTGTGCCCACGGCGTGGGCGCCTGCGATGACTATCTTCATAAGCTGCTGCGCGAAGCGACGATTGCATTCGCGATTCCTTCGGCATCGATGCCGCACTGGTGCCAGAGCTCGCTGACCGAGCCATGGGGGATGAACTCGTCGGGCACACCGAGGCATCGTATCTCGCCACGGAAGCCCTGACGCTGCGCCTCCTCGAGCACGGCACTGCCGAAGCCGCCGGTGAGGTTGCCGTCCTCGACGGTCAGTACGCGCGTGTACCTATTAAATATCTGCGCGAGGAGCTCGGTATCGAGCGGCTTGCAGAACACCATGTCGTAATGGCTGACGGACGGTGTCGATGCACGGTTTACAATGCACGATGCACGATTAGATGCACCTTCTATCGCCTTCTGCACCTCCATGCCGATGGGACCGAGCGAGAGGATGGCCGTCGTCGTCGCCTCTCCCCCATCGCTCAGGCAATAGCCACGGCCTACCTCGACGGGTTCGAGCGGACACTGCCACAGGGGCTTGCCCTCGGCATCCTTGCCTGCGATGCTGCCACGACCACGCGGATAGCGGATCATGAAGGGACCATCGGCAAGTTCGGCCGTCTTCATCAGGCGACGCAGCCAATGCTCGTTGAGCGGCGAGCAGACGGTCATGCCCGGGATGGCACGGAAGAAGGGCAGATCCAGCACACCATGATGCGTAGGACCATCAGCGCCCACCAGTCCGGCACGATCCAGACAGAAGACGACGTGCAGGCCGTGCAGCGCCACGTCGTTGACCACCTGGTCCATGGCTCGCTGCATGAAGGTGGAGTAGATGTTGCAGAAGGGCAGCAACCCCTCCTTGGCCATGCCTCCGCTGAAGGTCACGGCATGCTCCTCGGCAATGCCGACGTCGAAGGTCCGCTCGGGCATCGCCTTCTGCAGATAGGTCATCGAGCAACCCGTAGGCATGGCGGGGGTCACACCCACGATGCGGGGGTTCTGCTCGGCCAGTTCCACGAGGGTCTGTCCGAAGACGTCCTGGAACTTGGGAGCCAGTCCTTCGGAGTCCTCCTTGAGACGTTCGCCCGTCTCGGGATTGAACTTGCCCGGGGCATGCCAGACGGTGGCATGTTCCTCGGCTGGCTGGTAGCCCTTGCCCTTGATGGTGCAGACGTGCAGCATCTTGGGACCCTCCAGGTCCTTGATCTTGCGCAGCGTCTTGACCAGCCGCACCACGTTGTGTCCGTCGACGGGACCGAAGTAGCGGATGTCGAGGCCCTCGAAGATGTTCTGCCGGTGCGAGAAGAGCGACTTCACCGAGTTGGTGAAGCGGATCATCGCACGACGGAAACGGTCGCTCACCAGTCCGTGGCGCTTCAGCGCCGTATATGCCTTGTAGCGCAGCAGGTTGTAGCGCTCGCTGGTGGTGATGGTGGTGAGGTAGTGATAGAGGGCACCGACATTCTGGTCGATCGCCATCTGGTTGTCGTTGAGCAGGATCAGCAGGTCGTTGGGACGATCGGAGGCATTGTTGAGCCCCTCGAACGCCATGCCGCCGCTGATGGAGGCATCACCGATCACAGCCACCACCTTGCGCTTGTTGCCCTCCAGCTTGTTGGCCACAGCCATGCCGAGGGCTGCCGAGATGCTGTTCGAAGCATGTCCGGTGGCGAAGGTGTCGTATTCGCTCTCCTTGGGGGTGGGGAATCCGCTAAGTCCGCCCAGCTGACGCAGGGTGCTGAACTGCTCGCGGCGCCCCGTCAGTATCTTGTGGGCATAAGCCTGATGGCCTACGTCCCACACCAGCCGGTCGTCGGGCGTATTGTAGACGTAGTGCAGCGCCACGATGATCTCGACGGCGCCGAGGCTCGAAGCGAAGTGTCCCGGATGGACGCTGACCTGCTCGATGATGAACTGGCGCAACGCCTCGCACACCTCAGGCAACTGCTCGACGGGCAACTGCCTCAGGTCCTCGGGATACCCGATCTGTTCAAGTATATCTTTCAGTTTCTGTTCCACCGAACCAGAACCTTTAACTCTTTAACTTTTTAACTCTTTAACTTCTCCAGCACCAGTATCGCCTCGGGGCCCATATTGAACAGGAGGTCCAATATCGACATGTCTGCCATAAAGGGCTGCTTGCCGTAGGCACTCGCTATCTGGTAGTAGGTGACCGCTCCCGCATCTTGCAGAAGGGCGGAAAAGGGTTCCACGACAGTGGCGGTTCCTTGGGCAGAAGCGCGTCCAAAGGTTTCCGTTGCTCCCATATAAGCCTCCGAATACCTCACCTTCGGCTCGAAGCCTATCTGCTGGCAGCACCAGCGACGCAGAGCCTCGTTCATGTCGAAGAGGGTGCCATCGTGGCCCGTCATCAGCACATCCCGCAGTTCGTCGGCATAGTACTCGTAGAAGGGCGACATGCCGTAGTAGGTAGCCAGGGCGTGCAGGTGTTCGCGGCGCCAGTCCTTGTGGTCGCTGATCCGTACCTCGCGGATGGGCATCTTCAGGCGATTGCCCTTCTCGACGTAGCAGCTCAGTGTCAACGGACCCTGGTCGGTGGCGATGATGCAACGGTTGCGCAGCGTCTGCTTCACGTAGTGCTCACACGCCTCGATCACCACCTCGTCGGCATGATACATCGCCGCATAGTAGGAGATCGGTCCAAAATAGGCGGTCGGCAGAATGATCATTCCTTCACCCATTTGAACCAGCGGTCCTTGCGACACTCACCCGTCTCCTTGTTGATCGAGAACCAGATGAAGAGGGGCGTGCCCACGATATGATCCTCAGGGACGAAGCCCCAGAAGCGCGAGTCGAGCGAGTTGTCGCGGTTGTCGCCCATCATCCAGTAGTAGTCGTAGGCGAAGGTAAACTCCTTGGCCTCCTTGCCGTTGAGCAGATAGCTGTCGCGACCCTGGCGCTCCAGCTGATTGCCTTGACCCTTACCCGTCAACTGATTGGGCTCGTAGGTGCGGATGCAGCGGCCGTAGAGCTTCACGTTCTCGTCGGTGAGGGCAACCTTGCTGCCACGCTTGGGGATCCAGAGGGGACCGAAATTGCTCGACGTCCAGTCGGACAGCGCATCCTGCGGATAGACCTCACCGGGACGGCTGGTCCACTCCTCAGGCATCGGCTTGACCCACTCCACGCGCCCCGACTTCTCGAGAGCCTCCACCATCTCGTGGGTCAGGTTGACCTGATAGAGCGGCTGGTACTGACCGGTCACCGAGTCAGGCTCGATGCCGAGGCTCTGGTAGACGCCCACCTCGTTGGTCAAGGTGAAGACGTCGCTCGAGAGGGTGCCATCCTGACTGCCGCGGGTGTAGACGCCCAGCTTCTGCCAGTACTTCTCGGTGATGGGGGCATTCTTGGCCAGGACGAGGTAGAAGTGCTGCAGGTAGCGGGGATCCTGGAGCGCCTTGCCATCGATCAGCACCTGGTTGTCGATGATCTGCAGCGTCTCGCCCGGCATGCCGATGAGGCGCTTCACGTAGTTCTCGCGACGGTCCACGGGGCGCGTCACGATATCGCCGAACGAACGCTTGTCGTTCCAGACCTTCTCACGGCCGTACATGCGGCACAGCGAGTAGTAGTCGGGGTTCTCGCACTTCTGGCAGACGGTGTCGCCATTGGGGTAATTGAAGACCACGATGTCGTAGCGCTCGATCTCCTTGAGGCCGGGCATGCGGCGGTAGTTGACCTGAGGATGCTCCAGGAACGACTTGCCGAACGAGGCTGAGCCGATGCTGATGGTGTGCTGGAAGAGGGGCAATGACAGCGGCGTCATCGGCACACGGGGACCATAGTGGTACTTCGAGACCAGCAGGTAGTCGCCTGCCAGCATGGTCTTCTCGAGCGAGGTGGTGGGAATCTGGAAGTTCTGGAAGAAGAAGTTCTGCAGCACCCACACGGCACACAGGGCGAAGACGATGGCATCGACCCACGACATCACGCCGCGCAGGAAGCCGTTCTTGATGTCCTTCCACCAGTCCCACGGGATGAAGTGCATCCAGTAGAGGTCCACCACGAAGGGGATGAAGATGAAGGGAATCCACGAGCCCATCCAGAGGGCAAAGAGCATGATCAGCACCACCCAGAGGGCCATCTTGACCTTATCGCCCAAGGTCATCTGGCGGCCGAAGCCGCGTGTCTTGTTCTCGTCAGCCATATCTTACAAGTTCATCAGGTCAGTCATGGTGTAGATGCCCTTCGGCTGGGACTGGAGCCATTCAGCGGTAACGACGGCACCCAGGGCAAAGCCGCGGCGCGACTTGGCCGAATGGGTCAGGGTGAGGGTGTCGACCTCGCTGTCGTAGGTCACGGTGTGGATGCCGGGCACCTCGCCGCGACGCAGCGCCACGACCTCGAGTTCGCTGGGCTCATGGCTGCTGAACTGCGTGCCCACCTCGGCATTGCGTGCCACGTCGACCGTCTGGTCCTCATGCTGCCAGATGGCGGCTGTCTCCTTCCACGAGGTCTTGCGGTCCAGGTTGTCAATGATGGCATTGGCAATGGTGATGGCGGTGCCACTGGGCGAGTCGAGCTTGTGGATGTGATGGGTCTCCTCGAGACGGACGTCGTACTGCGGATACTGGTTCATGATGCGTGCCAGCATCTTCTGCACGGCGACGAAGACGTTGACGCCGATGGAGAAATTCGAGGCCCAGAAGAGCTTCGCGTCTGCCTCTTTGACCCATGCCTTGACCTCGTCCAGCTGGTCGTACCAGCCCGTCGAACCCACGACGACCGGGATGCCGGCTGCAAGGCACTTGCGGACGTTGCCGAGGCAGGTCTTGGGGGTGGTGAACTCGATGGCGACGTCGGCAGTGCGGAAAGCTTCGCTCTCGAAGTCCTCCTGGTTCTGGATGTCGATGGTGCAGACCACCTGGTGGCCGCGGCTCAAGGCTATCTCTTCGATGATATGGCCCATTTTGCCATATCCGATCAATGCTATTTTCATATCGTTCGTTTTGTCTGTTTCTGGCACTCCCGAAGGGCGGGATGCCCGTTCGAAAGCAAAATATCGGCGCAAATATAATAAATTTTTCTGACATGCGCACCATTCGGAGGCTAAAAAATGGTTAACTACGGCTATTTTCTTCCTTTTTGCCTTCCATATTGGTCAAATGGCATACGTTATCGAACATTCACGACTCGAATATCGGCACGAAAAAGGGACCCACAGGGGAGCCGATAGGCGACCTGCAGGTCCGTTCGCCGGGCGGGCGATGTAGGGGCGCCCGAGGACTAAGCCGATTTACTCACTTCACCTCCGTCTCGGACAGATAGTGATCGCGCAGATGCTTGGTCACCTTCTTGCCGCTGAGGGTGAGGTCCTGGGTCAGGCGATGATCGACCGACGAGGCGCTGATGCGCACGGTGAACTGACCGGGGTCGATGTTCCACTGACGTTGACCATCGTGGCTGTAGTAGCCCAACTGCTCCACATGGAGGCGGATCTTCACCGTGCGGCTCTCGCCCGGCTCCAGACGGACGCGGGCGAAGCCCTGCAGCTGCAGGGGCTTCAGGTGCTGCTCGGGGCTGGTGGGCGACAGGTAGAGCTGCGCCACTTCGTCAGCCGCCATGGTGCCGGTGTTCTTGACCTCGAAGCTGACTTCGAAGCTGTCGTCCGAGGTCTTTACCTCCTTGGGCAACTGCAGGTTGCTGTACTCGAAGGTCGAGTAGCTCAGGCCATAGCCGAAGGGCCACTGCACGCGGGGGTCGGGGGTCAATGAGCGGTTGTAGCAGAGCGATTCGTCGAGTTCCTCACGCGGATAGCTGACACTCAGCTTGGCAGAGGGCGACACACGACCCAGCAGGATGTCAGCGACGGCACGGCCGCCCTCCTCGCCGGGATACCACGCCTGCAGCACGGCCGCACAGCGCTCGGCGATGCCCGAGATGACCTGTGCCCTGCCACCGAAGACAACCAGCACGACGGGGCGACCCGTCTGGATCAGCTGCTCGACGAACTGCTCCTGACGGCCTGGCAGACGCAGGCCCTGACGGTCACGGTTCTCACCGCAGAGCATCACGTTCTCGCCCACTGCAGCCACGATGACGTCACTCTGGCGTGCCAGGTTGAGGGCACGGGTCCAGTCGGCCTTCTCACCCGCATCGACCTTGCGATGCAGCAGTTCGTACTCCCAGGCGCGTTCGTCACCTGCCTGCTGGAACTTGGTCTCGACCTCCTCGGTCCAATCGCAGCCGCGCTCGTAGGTCAATGTCGTTTCCTCAGGCAGATGACGCTGCAGACCTTCGCGAAGGGTGACGATGTGAGGATTCTCGCTGCCCACGTCGGTCATCTTCCAGAAGTAAGCCATCGCAGGATAGCTGTAGTCGCCACACATCGCCCACATCGTGTTGGCATTGGGACCAGTGAGCAGGATGCGGCATCCTGGCTGGAGGGGCAGCACGCCCTTGTTCTCGAGCAGGACAACCGACTGCGAGGCTATCTCATAGGCAGTCTGACGCTCCTCGGGGGTATCCATGCGGATGGTGTCGGTGCTGTAGAGATAGGCATCATTGTCCATCAGACCCGCCATGAACTTGTGTTTCAGCACGTGCTTCACTGCCTGCGCGAAGGTCTCGTCGCTCACCAGTCCCTGGCTGATGGCTTCGGGCAGATGGGCATAGTTCGAGCCTGAGGGGAAATCGACGTCGTTGCCGCCATTGATGGCAGCTGCGGCACGCTCGACGGTGTTGTCAAGTCCGGGGATCTGGTCGATGGCGGTGTAGTCGCTCACCACCATCCCGTCGAAGCCCACGTAGTCACGCAGGATGTCACGGAGTATCTCGCTGTTGGCGACGCAGTTGGTGCCATGCACGGCATGATAGCCAGGCATCACCACATGACTGCCTGCCAGGCGGATCATTGCCTCATGGGGAAGCAGGATCTCCTCCATCATCTCCTTCTCGTCGGCGTCACCGCCACCGCCATAGCCCAGGTAGTGCTTCGAGCAGGCACCAACGCCACGCTTGAGGTCACCCTGCTGCAGACCACGCACGAAGGCGACGCCCATGACGGCCGAAAGGTAACCATCCTCGCCGTACGATTCCTCGAGACGATTGAACGACGGATTGCGGCACACATCGACCATGGGAGAGAGAGACAGGACGCCGCCCATCTGTCGCATCAGGGTTCCCGTCTGCAGGGTCTTGCGTTCGGCAAGTTCCGGATTGAACGAACCTGCCTGTCCGATCTGCTGCGGATAGATGGTCGAGCCCAGCGTATTGATGCCCGACAGTACCTCTTCGTGCAGCAGCGCGGGAATGCCTGTAGGTGTATGCGTCATGAGCCATTGCTGCACGGCAGCGACACGGTCACGCAGCACGTTGGGGTCAATAGGTGCCTGCATGGCATACTGCGAGAAGTGACCGATGCCGTTGGGGATGAGTTCGGCACAGCGAGCGGTGTCGAGTTTGCCATCGGTATCGAACAATTCGTTCATAAAGCAACTCTGCAGCTGTGCCAGGCGTTCGCCTGGCGTCATGCGATCGTAGAGGGCATCGACCTGTTGGTCAAGGTCGGAAGGGGTGGGAGCTGGCTGCTGCTTGCAGCCGGTCATTGCCAATGTAGTCAGTAACATAGGGATCAGAATCTTTTTCTTCATAGTATCTCTTGGGGGTAATGTGCTTGATATCTTTTTGTAGGGATGTTCAGGGCGTTATTTTTGAGGAAGCGATGGTCATTGCGTCATTTTTGAGGGAAGCGATGGTCATTGCGTCTTTTTTTGAGGGAAGCGATGGTCATTGCGTCATTTTTGAGGAGCGATGGTCATTCCTTTTGATTGACCTTGAACTCCAGCACGTACTCATTGACCACGCCTCGGATTTCGATGGGGAGCATCAGACGAAGGGTGGACGAAGAGTCCTTGGTGGGTTCGGTCAAGAGCGGATCGACATGCCATTGATTGGCAGCGGCATCAAAGTGCAGATGATCGGCGGGCAATGCCATGTCTGCAATGCGCGAGCCATGCAGCAGCACTGAGGGCAACTGCTCGCGATCAGCATCGGCATAGCGGATGCCCTGATGGATGATGCGATGCGCATAGCCATCGGGAGTGACCAGCACAGCGCCATCCCAGAGGATGCGCTCGGTGGCGAGACCGGCATTGCTCAGCTCGAAGCAGATGGCTTCCCGGTCGGCATAGGCGACGATCTGGACGAGTCCGTCCTGGAATCCGTACTTGGTGATGCCGCCCTCATTGAGCGTGGAGGCAGTGGCATAGAGCACTTCAGTGTCGAGCGTCTTCTCGACACGCATCAGCTCCACTTCGTAATCGGCAGCATAGGCCACGGTCTGGGGCAGGCTCAGCACGATGCCGAGCAGGCCAAGGGTCAGGAACTTTGTCATTGCCATAATAGTTTCAAATCTTTCGCGTGCAAATTGCCTTATTGGTTCAAATCCTTCGCATGCAAATTGCCTTAATGGTTCAAATCTTTCGCATGCAAAATACCACTATAGTTCAAATCTTTTCGCGTGCAAAGATAGGACAAAATTTTGGAATCTCCAAATAATTGACCGATAATTTGGTCCAGACCTCCTTTTTCTGAGCGATATCTGCCCCATCTGACTTACAAACACACAGAATGGCACAACAAAAAGAGGCCGAATCGAAGATTCATGCCTCCCGATTTGGTCTTTTCTGAGATATTGCTTACCTTTGCACAGCACAATACACCCCCTTTATCCTATGCTCACTCCCGAACAGCAAGCCAAAATCCACCAGAAGGAGCTATCGACCCCCGATGCCCTGAAACGCGACACCCAAGCGGATTACCGCGAGGGCTACTTCTTCGTCACCCTCAACACCCGCGACGCGGTGCCCATCCTCAGCACCGTCGAAGGCCATGTGGGCGCCCCAGCAGGCACACCAGATGCTCCCCACTGCCACTATACGGGGCTCGGTGAGCAGGTGATAGCCAGCTGGCGCCGCAACAGCACCCTCTATCCCTGCGTCGAGGCCCTCGACTGCGAGGCCATGCCCGAGCATTTCCACGGGCTGATACACCTCATGCCGGGCAATAGGAAGCACCTGGGGCAGATAATCAAAGGCTTCATGATAGGCTGCTCACATGCCTACTGGGACATGCTGGGCATCCCATGGCGGGACATGCCCTACGAGAAAGGCGTTCGAACGCCACAATATAACGACCGCGACCACACCCGCAGCTTCCGTGGCCCCGCCGTCTTCGTCCATGGCTATAACGACGTGGAGGCCATCACCCCCGAACAAGTAGAAATCAAAAAAGCCTACATCCGCGACCAAGCCCTGAAGCGCCTCCTGCGCGGCGACCGTCATGAATGCTTCACCATACATCGCGACCAACGCAGCAGCGGATGGACACCCGAGGCCGTGATGCGTGGACTCTGCGCTGATCAGCGGATAGCCCGCACCCGCTTCAACCAGATAGAGGCATGGCAGAAGATCTGCACAAAGCTCAAATGGAGAACAGACAACCCTGTGACACAAAGCAGCGCTAAAAACACTGCATCCTCGTCACAAAGCAGCGCTAACACTCCATCATCAAAGTCACAAAGCAGCGCCACTGCATCCACGACGCAGGGCGCCGCCATAGACACCACTCCCGCTCCCCCACCCCGCCCCGTCCTCGACCTGGTGGGCAATATGGCGCTGCTGCAGCGCCCCATGCGTACGCTCATCTGCCACAGGGCAGACAGCGACCGCTTCGAGCAACAGAAAGCCGCCGTGCTGAAGGCCGCACGCGAGGGCGCCGTCATCGTGACGGCATGCATCAGCCCCAAGGAACACGAAGTAATGCTCCTGCTGCAGAAAGAGCTGCTACCCGTCATCGTAGTGATGGACAATGGATTCAATGACCGTTACAAACCGACGGGCAAAGCATTCTACGCCACCGCAGAACTGCGACGACTGGAGGTGACACCGTGGGAATACGAATACCAGCAAAGACGCACAGACGCAAAAGGGAATCCTCTGCCAGGCATCTCGCGTGAGATGTGCATGGTGATGAACGAACTAGTGCGGCTCATCAGCCACCAAAGGGAGGATACATGGTGGAAAAATGGATGACCCGCCAAAGACAGGGGAGCACTAACGCTGTAGGGATCATAACCAAGGGCAGGGGCGCAGCAGTCGTCGTGGGGTCACCAGATGGCGAAGAGGACCCAGAGGGCGATGGTGTCCTCGTGGCATAACAAACCGGTATTCACCCATGGTCTGAAACCATTGGCCTTGAAGAACTCCTGCAGCTTCACCGAATTGACGTAAGGCACTATCTGGTCATACCTGCTGCAATAGATGCGGGTGGTGTGGATAGGCGTCCAGCCCTTGTCGAGGTCCTGAGCGGTGAGACACTTCATCAGGTCCTGATACATCTCGGAGTTCTGATCAAGGATTTCCTCGCTGAGGAGGTTGGTGAGGTAGATGTAGTTGTATCTGGTCACCTTGTCCCGCTCCTCGGTAGTGCGCAGCGTCCAGATGAAGTTCATGAGCTTGTCGCTCGTGAGGTCCTTCATCTTGAGGTGATAGTCCACGCTGTCCTTGACGTAGAGGTTGTACTTCTCGGAGAAGAAGCGTTCCTCCGGATACTTCTCGGCAAACCAGGGGTTGGCGTTGCGCATCGTTTTGATGACCATAGGCATCACACAGGGATAGGTGACGTAGCCGTCGGCCATATACTGCTGGAAGGTGGCACTGGGACTGTAAGGACCCACACAGACATTGGAATATTCGAAGCGCCAGAGACGGGCGAGGTCCTCGTGCGTATCGAGATACTTGTGCACCGCCATGGCGTCACCGCCACCCTGTGAAGCACCGCAGACGCGCAGCGTCCAGCCATCCTTCATCTCGCCCAGGCCGTGGATGTACTTGTCAAAGACCGCACAGAGGCAGTCGTAGAGCTGCTGGGCCTGCAGGTTGTGGTTGAGATAAGGCTGGTCGTGGTCCTTCGAAGAGCCGAAGCCCTGTCCGTCGGGCATGATGAAGAGGTTGGACGCAGCCAGGCCCAAGTATTCCGTCCCCTTGCCTTCGCAAGCCGTGGCGCACTCCGGGTCGCTGCAGTGGGTGTGGGGACACATGAGGATGATGTGGTGGGCCTTGAAGTCATAGAAGGTGTCTGAGGTCTGATAGCCTGGATAGGCAAAGAAACCCGAGAGGGTGACTGGCTTCCCCTTCTCGTCCACCGACTGATAGTGGATGCTGTCGGTCTTGAACGAGAAGCAGTATTTGGTGTTGGCTCTTGTCACCGAGGTAATGGAGTCGGCCATATTATAGCAGTCGCTAAGGAAGCGCTCGCGGGCGACCCGGTTGGTGGCATTCTCCTCGCCGTACAGGCGGTCGGCCATTTGCTCGGGGGTGATGGTCTGGGATGAGACAATGGTGGCATTGATGCCCGATGCCTCGAGGAGGCTTGCGAGATCATTTGTCGATGACTGCTGGACAGCAGGCTGTTGCGCTGCGTCGATGTTGTCGTCAATGTGGTCCGAACAGGAAGCGTTCAGGAGACCGAGCAGGGCGGTTGCGAAAACTAGAAACTTTTTCATAATGATGGTTTGTTTATTGAGGGTTGTTTGATGTTGCCTGTTTTTTGTCTTTCGACGGCGCAAAGGTAGGGCATCGGGACCAGAATAGGAAGCATTCGTCAACATTGGCTCAATAAAACTGCACCGAGGGACTAAGGCATTGCAACGTTGCGAGGAGGTTGGGAGGTTATAAAGTTGGGAGGTTATAAGGTTGAGGTCTGAACGCAGGGAGTCGCAACGTTGCGACTCCACAGACGCAATTCCGGACATTTATTGTCGCAACGTTGCGAACGCTTTGGTCATCTCGCCGAAAACCGCTATCTTTGCGGCGTCAAAAAGGGAAAGATGGCGCATAGCCTAACGGCTACCATCCTCCACCGGCTCAGTGACACAAAATTTATCTATCGACTCAAAATCAAGTAAAAACAAAATGAAAAAGCTTCTTACCCTACTCCTCTGCATCATAGCATTCTGCTCCTGCTCACCCCGCATCGTGCTCGACTCCACCTACCGTGGCGACCACTACATGCTCACCTCCGACAGCCACCTCTTCAGCAACGATGGCGACAACATCGACATCGCCCTCGGCGTCAAAGCCAATGAGCGCGACACCACGCTGGCCGTGCTCGTCACCTGCGACATGCCTGCCGACAGCGGCGTCTTCCGCCGCGGAGATGCCCTCTACCTCACCCTCAATGACGGTGAGAAGATCACGCTGACCAACACCTACGACCGCGAGGTGGAGCACAAGACCAACACCACCGTCACCGACACCTACCGTCTGGACACCCGTCTGCGCTACGTCTACAGCCGCCGTGCCGACTGCGTCTTCATCGCTCCGGTGACCCACGTCACCACCATCCCGCATCTCAACGTCAGCGAGACGACCTATTCTTACGCCCTCTACCCTATCCGCTATCAGCAGTTGCAGGACATCATCTCGAAGGGCGTCAAGTCGCTCACCATCGAGGTCAATCACGCCGACGTCCACATGCCCAATCCCGAGACGGCAGCGCAGGACTTCAACGCGCTCTTTGACTGCCTCGTCAAGGGAGAATAAGGTCTACGACGGCTATACACAATGTTGGCAAGGACTGCACCCATCTACAGCAGAAAGGGTGCAGTCCTTGACAACATTATACCTTCGTCTTACGACGAAGGCACAGTCCTGGTAAGGATTGCACCTCTGCATCCGTAGATAGGCCAGCCGAAAAAAGAACCGGACTCCATGCAGTATCAGGAGGGTCAACAAGAGGCAGGAATAGGTCATATCCTGCATGATTTACAATTTTTTGGACAAAAAATGGAGAAGATGCAAGGAAAATTTGGATAATTGCGAAAAAATGCGTATCTTTGCAGCGAACTTTTAGGTGACCCTAAAACAAATCAGAATATGATAAAACGCAGATTGAACTGGCTGCTGACAGGATGGATGGCACTCTGGCTGGTGACAGCAGGACTGCTCGCCGTGCTGATGCCCGACGCGGTGTGCTATGCCGAATGCTGGCGGACATTCTACTGGGATGCCCACCATATACACGACCTGCTCGCAGGCGAAGGGTTGGGCACGCTCGTCAGTGACTTCCTGACACAGTTCCTCGCCACACGCTGCAGCGCAGCGCTGATGATCGGGGGGCTCTATGCCACCGCCTGCCTCGTGATCGTGGCACTGGCGGGTCGATGGCTGCAAGGCAGGCGGCTGGGCATTGTGGCAGCAGTGACGGTGCTGGGACTGGGCGGCGTGACCGCCTGGTGGACGATGGGCAAGAGCTCCGTACGGGGCACCGAGGGACGCTGGCGCAGCGAGATGTGCCTCGTGCGCGAACAGCGATGGGACGACGTGTTGCGCCTCACCGACGGGCGTCGCCTCAGCAATCAGCTGGAACTGAACCTGCGCAACCTGGCGCTGGCAGAGACGGGGGGACTGGCGAAGCAGCTCAAGGCGCAGCCCAATACCGACATCAACCATCTGGTGGTGCTCAAGATAGGCAGCCCCGAGGTGGCAGCCATGCTGAGCGACATCTACTGGTCGATGGGCGAAGTATCGATGTCGCAATACTACGCCTTCGAGGCAAACGAGAAGATGGGCAACCTGTCGCCCAGACTGCTGCAGCGACTGGCATTGACCAACATCGTCTACGGCGAATACCGCGTGGCAGAGAAATATCTGAAGTGGCTGGACAAGACGTTGTTCTACCACAAATGGGCGCAGCATTGCCGCACGCTGCTCAGAGACGAAGCAGTCAACAATGACCCAGTGCTCAGTCTGAAGCGCAGGTGCATCCCCCGAGAGAACTGCTTCCCAAGCGCCAGGAGCATCCCCTACGACCTGGAGCAGCTATTGAAGCAATGCCCCGAGCATCGCAGTTCGAGAGAGTATCTGGAGGCTATCCAGAGCCACTCCGACGCGACGAGGCCCCTCCCCCAATAATGAAGAGAATAGCAATCGTCTATTGCTCGGCAAGGACGCTCTAAGGATGAGCGGCAAGGACGCTCTAAGGATGAGCGACATGGACGCTCTAAGGATGAGCGGCAAGGACATTTGACACAGAAGAATCGAACCGAAATGGATAAAAGAATATATGTGCTCCCGATGCTGGCGCTGCTGACGGCATGCAGCCCCAAGGAACAAGTAGCGGAGCCTCTGGACAGGACGGCACCCGTGTGGCCTGACGTGGACGGGGTGACCGTACCCCGCAATCTGGCTCCGGTACGCTTCGCATTAGACGACAGCAGCGTGCTGACGTCGCTGCAGGCGGTCTATGAAGCTGCCGGAATGAGCGTGGTCGTGAAAGGCCGTGGAGACGGCGAGATAGCCATCAGCATCGAGGACTGGCAACGCCTGGTCCAGAACGCCGACACCGTGAGCATCCGCATCCAGGGCAAGCAGGAAGGACGATGGTGCGAATACGCCCCTCTCCACATCGCCGTGACCAGCGACAGCATCGACCCCTACCTGGTCTATCGACTCATCGAGCCGGGATACGAAGTGTGGGGCGAGATGGGCATCTACGAGCGCGACCTGCAGACCTACGAGGAGCGTGCCGTACTGACCAACCGCGAGACCGCGGGGGGCTGCATGAACTGCCACTCGTTCTGCCAGAACAACCCCAGCCGGATGCTGCTGCACCTGCGACAGCAGATGGCTGGCACCTACATCCGGCATGACGGCAAGGTGGAGCGTCTGGACACCAAGACGCCCCAGACCCTCTCGGCGCTGGTCTATCCATCGTGGCATCCTTTGGGTCAATGGGTCGCCTTCTCGACCAATCTGACCAAGCAGGTGGCGCACAGCACCGACCGCAACCGCGTAGAGGTCTATGACCTGCAGTCGGACGTGGTGGTGCTCGATGTGGAGAGCCACGAACTGGTGTGGAGTCCGCTGCTGAAGTCGGATGACCGGTTCGAGACCTTCCCCTGCTTCGGCCCTGACGGACGAAGCCTCTACTTCTGCTCGGCAGACAGCGTGGACATGACGCAGACCTACGACCAGGTGCACTACTCGCTGTGCCGCATCGACTTCGATGCAGAGACGGGGGAATTCGGGACGCAGGTGGACACACTCTACAATGCCCGCACGGAGGGAGGCAGCGCCACGCAGCCACGCGTCTCGCCTGATGGCAGGTGGCTGATGTACGTGCATTCGGACTACGGGCAGTTCACCATCTGGCACAAGGATGCAGACCTGCGGGTGATGAGGCTGAATGAGGAGAGGCGGCCAGAGAGGGCTGTCAAGGGGGAGGAAAGGGAGGATGAAAGGGGGGATGAAAAAGGGGCCTGGAAGGGGCAGCCAAGCATGGCTGCCTACGGAAACAGGACCGACGACCCGGCAGCGGCATTGAACTCGGAGGAGGCGGAGAGCTATCACTCCTGGAGCTCGACGGGGAAGTGGGTGGTCTTCGATTCACGACGCATGGATGGACTCTATACACGTCCCTATCTGGCACATGTCGATGAGGAGGGACATTGGAGCAAGCCTGTGCTGCTACCCCAGGAGGACGTGCACTACTACGACCGGCTGATGAAGTCGTACAACGTGCCTGAGATGACGACGGGAAAGGTCGACGTGACAGGCATGCTGGGACAGGAAGAGGCCTTGAAGCTGAGAGCCGGGGATTAAAATCTGGGAGCGAGAGTCAGGGATTGAGGCGTCTGACAGCCTCGTACGCCATGCGGCTGTTGTGATAGGGACAGTTCCACTGGCTTGCCTTGGGCTCGCGCAGATTGGGATGACCCTCGGCATCGAGATTGCGGAACCACTCACCATATTCCTGATCGACGAAATGCTGCTGAATGTAGCTCCAGGTCTGGAGTGCCTGCTCGAAATAGCGTGCCTCACCCGTAATCTGCCATGCATTGAGACAACCCACCACCGTCTCACACTGCACCCACCAGGCCTGACGCAAGTTCAGGCCTTTCTCGTCGCGTTCGTAAACCATGACACCATCAGGAGTCATGCCATCGGCAAGGGCGGCATCCGTCATCCGGAGAGCCTGCTGCCTGACCGAAGCCAGCAGGGACTCATCGCCCAACGCCTCCGCAGCCTCAGTGAGGAGCCAGGATGTCTCGATGTCGTGGCCATAGGAGTCGACCTCCCCCACCGCATGCCAGTCATCGTCGCAGAAGAGGATGAGATGGCCCGTAGAAGGATTGTAGAGGTGCTGCTGCAGAATGCCGATGAGTTCGACGAGACGCTGACGGACGGCATCGTCAGGCCAGACGCGATAGAGATTGGTGTAGCCTTCGAGGAGGTGGATGTGGGTATTCATGGTCTTGGAGGGACCGATGCGGCCATCGACACCCTCGGCCGAGGAACTGCTGTAGTCGCGCGTGAAGGCCTCATGGTAGCCGCCACGAGCATCGTCGTGTACGCGGCTCTCGAGCGTCAGGAAAAGCTGCTGCGCCGCCTCAAGGCTCTGCATGGACCCTGTGGCACGATAATGCTCGGAGAGGGCATAGATGCCGAAGGCGGTGGCGTAGGACTGCTTGAGCGCATCGTGAGGCTCACCCTGCGGCGTGACGTCCCAATAGACGCCACCATAGACGGAATCGACGAGATGAGCGAGATAGTACTGCTGCATGCGGTCAGCCAACGACCGATACTCATCGCGTCCATAGAGGCGATAAGCCGCCGAGAAGGTCCAGAGGATACGCGACGAGAGGATGGCACTGAGCGGCGCATCAGGACGACCCTGCCCCTCGCGCGACACCTGACCGTAGAAACCGCCCTGCACGGTGTCAGGCTCATGCTCGAGCCAGAAAGGAAGGACATTGGAGAGGAGGTCACGCTCGATGGAGGAGCTCAACTGCAGACGTTCGGCAGTCGACTGTGCCCGACAAGCGATGACGGAGCAGAACAGGGCGAAGAGCAGGAAAATGCGGCGCATAATGGAATAAAAGGATAAAGGAATAATGAAGAAGAAGGAGTAAAAGAAGCCAAAGCTTGCGAAACTTCAGTAAAAGAATAATGTCAGCTACATCACAGGATGCGTGTAGCTGACATTATTCATTATTTATTATCGATCATTGAGGATGCGGGCGATTAGTAGCCTGGGTTCTGCTCGATGAGCGTGTTCTTCAACAACTCGGTAGATGGGATAGGCATATCCATCTTGCTCTCGTCATAGTCGAAGCTACGCTTGGTCCAAGGATAGTTGGCATAGTCGCTGCCACCGTCGTCCTTAGGATAGTTGTAGTTGATATGATCCTCCATGTAGCCAGAGCGAAGCATATCGGGGCAGAGGCACCACTCAGAGTTGAACTCCTTTCGACGCTCCTCGTTGACGGCGACCTTCCAAGCCTCAGAAGTGTGCTTGTAACCTACGCGGTTAGGAGTAGCCTGCAGGGCGGTGTAGTAATCCTTGGCAGAAGGAACCTCCACGATCTCGGTGTTGACGGGGATAGGATATTCACTCATGTGATGATCATAGCCGACGGTGGTGTAGAGCGTGTTGTAGTGCTTCAGATATGCGGTGTAATCCTTACCGACCTCGAGGTTGCCCCAGGCACGGTTGCGGAGGATGTTGAGCTGAGCCCAACCCTCGTCAGCAGCACCGGTGCGGAAGCAGCACTCTGCATAGTCGAGGAGCACGTTGGCATAACGCTTGGCATAGACAATGTTAGGAGCCCACATGGCCACACCCCATGAGTTGCCGTCAGCATAGGCGGTACGCCACCACTTGCCGGTCCAGATAGCAGGAGCGAACTCACCGTTGGTGAAGTGGAACTGACGGGTCTTGGTGCCGGTGAGGACGCCCTCATCGTTGTAGAATGGATTGACGACGATGCCGTTGGCATCCTTTGTGCCGACAGAGTCCATCAGGAAGGCATTGTAGCCCCAAGTGGTCTCAGAAGGTTCGATGCCATACTTGGCCATCTGATCGACAGGGACAGCACCCGTGACGGCCGAAGCATCACGACGCTTGTCACCGTGCTCATAGCAAGCATACCACTCCCATGAGAGGTACTGGGCGCCCCAGCCACCGTTCTCAGGGCAAGCGGTGAACCACTTGAACATGTTAGGATTGGCGAACGTAACGGTACGCTCCGAACCCCAGCTGCTCCAGAGGTTGCCCTCGTCCGAAACCATCGCCCAGATGCACTCCTTGTTCCAGAATCCGGCAGGATCCCAGTTGGTCGAGAAGTTGGACGCAAGCTCATAGGTACCCGAGTCGATGATCTCCTTCAGCGCAGTCTTGGCCTTGCTGTAGCAATCAGAAGCCTGGTCGGGGCAGCGGTAAGCCTTCCACATGTAGGCATCAGCGAGGTAAGCCAGAGCCATACCCTTGGTGCAGCGGCCGTAGTTGCCGTTGTAGGGAGCCCAGTCGAGCTTCGTGGAAGCCTCCTTGAAGTCCTCGATGATGAAGTCCCACATCTCCTCGTAGGTCTCGGCAGCGGCCTTGTTGGGAGTAGTGGTGTAGTCTTCGCCGGTATTCAGCATCGGCACACGGCCGAAGGTGGTAGCCAGCCAGGTGTAGAAGTAGCCACGCAGGGCGCGAGCCTCGCCTTCGGCAGTCTTCTTGCAGGCATCGGTGAGGGCAGTAGCCTCCTCCAGACCTGCCAGATAAAGGTTGGCACGTGCGATGGCTGCATAGGCATGCGACCAGCCCTCGCCGAGCTCACCCACGTTGGCATCCCAGGTCTGGTCGAGGAACTTGACGTCCCAACCGGTGCACTGGGTATCCATCGTCGGGTGTGAACCCGTGAACATGTTGGGCTTGTAGCCCCAGCTATTGTCGTAGGTAGAGACATTGTTGAAGTAATAGATGCCGTTCAGGCCGAGCAGCGCGTTGTCGTCGTTCTCGAACTGAGCCTCAATAGCCAGAATGTCATATTGAGTAGTGGTGAGGTACTCATCGTTGTCGCAAGAGGTCATCAAGAGGCAACCTGCACCAGCTACGCTTAACAGCTTAACAATATTTTTCATAATGTATTTTTCTTAGTTTATACGGTTCGACCATTAAGTTAGAAAGTAACACTCAAACCACACTGATAGGTGCGAGGAGTAGGATAACGGCCGGTATCAAGACCAGTGTAGAGGACGCTGCCCTGACCAACCTCAGGATCGCCATACTTGGAGTATGGAGAGACGGTGAGGAGGTTCTGAACGGCTACGTAAGCGCGGATGGACTGTACGCCGATGTTCTTGAGCCACTGACGAGGTACGGTGTAGCCGACCTGCAGGTTCGAGATCTTCCAGAAGTCGCCATTCTCGACCCAGGCATCGCTGATACGAGAGTTGTAGTTCGAGTCGATCATGGTCAGACGTGGCAGGGTACCATTGGGATTGGAGGTGCTCCAGATCTCGTCATAGCAATCCTTGAGCAGAGCTGGGGTCCATGAGTCATCCGACTTGTTCATGATGGTGTAGCGCATCTTAGAGTAAGAGAGGATGTCCATGCCGAGCACGCCGTAAGAATAGAGGCTGAAGTCCCAGTTCTTGTAAGTAGCGCTGAGGTTGAGACCGAAGTTGAATGCTGGCAGACCGTTGCCGAGGATGGTGCGGTCCTCATCGCTGATGGTGCCATCGCCATTGATATCCTTGAAGAGGTAGTCACCCATCTGAGCAGCCTGACCCTGAGCAAGGGCCTTGTCGAGCTTCTCCTGCGAATTGATGATGCCATCGGTGAGCCATCCATAGTATGAACCTACGGCCTCGCCTTCGCGGCAGATAGAGTGGTCGTTCCAGTAGAAACCGGTGCCGGAGATGGCGCCTACGTTCGAGCCATCCATCGAGTCAGCTGCGGAATAGGTGCTGTTGGAACCCGAGCAGGTAGAGGTGTAGTCGACGCCCATCTCCTTGATTTCGTTGGAGAGTGTCGAGCCGTTGAAGGCAACGTTGATGGTCCAGTTCTTCGAGACGCGCTTGTTGTAGTTGATCGAGAACTCGAAGCCCTTGTTGTCGATCTCGCCGTAGTTGGTGTAGATAGAGGTGTTACCAGCCGAAGGACGGATCTGCTTCTCGAGGAGGAGGTCCTTGGTCTTGCGGACGAAGTAGTCGAGGGTGATGGTGAGGTCGTTGTGCAGGAAGCCGAGGTCGAGACCGACGTTGGTCTGCTCATTAGTCTCCCACTTCAGGTCGGTGTCGACGAGTGGAGCATAGAAGCCTACCTGACGGTCGAGTGAGCCGTCTGGGCCACCGCCCTGTCCTTCGGTATAGAAGCCGTACTTGGTGTTGGATGAAGACAGCGCATAGACAGACTTGCCCGACATACCGCCGGCATTACCGGTCTGACCCCAACCGAGGCGGACCTTGGCATTGGCGAGCCAATCCTGGTCGCGGAGGAAGCTCTCCTCCTTGATACGCCAGGCAAGGGCTGCTGATGGGAAGGTACCCCAACGATTGCCAGATGAGAAGTTGGACGAACCATCACGACGGACGGTAGCGGTGAGGATGTAGCGGTCGAAGAGGTTGTAGATGAGACGGCCATAGTAAGAGATGGCGCGGGTGTCGGCATTGAAGCCGCCGCTGCCGTTCTGCTCACCGGTGGTGAGGGAGGTCTGACGGTTGTCGGCCGAGAGGAAGCCTACGGCGCTGGCGCTTGACCAGAGGCCCTCGTAACGGCTGACGGTGTTACCAGCCATGAGGGTGAGGGTATTGAAGTCGGTGTCCCACTTGTAGGTGGCATAGGTCTCGATGCCGCGTGAAAGGCCGCGTGAGAGGCTCAGACCGAAGTTGTAGTCCTCCTGGTTGCGACCCTCGTACTTGACCTGGGTCCAGGCACCATTGACGTAGTTGTAACGCTCGTACTTGCCCGAGAACTCGTCATTGTCGGAGTTGGTCTGGGTCCAAGAGAAGATGGAGTGAACGTTGAGGGAGTGATGCTTGGTGTTGAGCAGGGTGATGTCGATGTAGGGGTTGATGGAGATGCGTGAGTTGCGGGTCTTGCGGCCGATCTCCATCTGGCTGGCGTATGGGTTCTGAGCGCCGGCGGTCATACCTTCCCAACCATCAGGCGTCGGAGCCTTCGAGGCGCCATAGGTACCATCAGGATTGACTACGTTGACATTGACCAGAGCACCTGATACATCGTCGATATAGTCGAGGGTTGGAGCCATCTGGGCAAGGTCGCGCTGAGAAGAAAGGTTGGCATTGTTGCCGAGGCCGATGTTGTTACCGATGAGGGTGGAATACATATAGCTCATGTCGCCACCGAACTCGATGTAGTTATTGACCTTCGACTTGATGCTGGCGCGTGAGGTGACGCGGTCGTACTCGGTGTTGACGATGAGGCCCTTGTTGTCGAGGTAGCCTACCGAGAAGTTGTACTGGGTCTTGTCAGTGCCACCGTTGGCGCTGATGCCATACTGCTGCTTGAGACCCATGCGGGTCATCTGATCCTGCCAGTCGATGTTGTTGCGCTTGCCATCATAAACCTCGGCGAAAATCTGGTTGTTGAGGGTAGCACCATCGTTGGCCTTGGCCTGACGGATAGAGGCAGCATACTCGTCGCCGGTGAGGGTATTGATCTTGTAAGGCAGCGTCTGGAAGCCCCAGTCGGCAGTGATGTTGACGTTCATCTTGCCCTTCTGGCCGTGCTTGGTGGTGATCATGATGACACCGTTGGCGCCTGCCGAACCGTAGATGGCCGAAGCAGAGGCATCCTTGAGGACCTCGATGCTCTCGATATCAGAAGGATTGACGAAGTCAGCGTTGGTGCCGCACTGTACGCCATCGACGACGTAGAGAGGCTGGGCATCACCGTTGATGGTACCGATACCACGGATGCGGATGGCAGAAGCAGAGCCAGGACCACCGTCCTGAGCGGTAACCATGACACCGGCAGCAGCACCCTGGAGGGCCTGAGCGACGTTCTGGGGAACCTTGCGTTCCATCTGCTCCTTGTTGATGGTGGCGACGGAGCCCGAGATGTCGGACTTCTTCATCGTACCATAACCGACGACGACGACATCCTCGAGGACCTTGTTGTCCTCAGCGAGGACGATGTTGAGAGGAGCGTTGCCCTGTGCCTTGACGTTCTGGGTCTCATAGCCGACGTAGGAGACTACGAGCGTGGCGTCACCCGTGACATTGAGCGAGAAGTTGCCGTCAATGTCGGTGACAGTACCATTGGAGGTACCCTTCTCGACGATGGCTACACCGATGAGCGGTTCGCCCTCCGTTTCGGAAGTTACCTGGCCCTTGACAATACGCTTTTGCGCAAAGGCGGTCGAGACCACCAGGAAGCAAAGCGTCAACAAAAACATAAGTTTTGTCTTCATAAGCTTGGAGTGTTAGTTAGTAAATATGTGTTGATTGAAAAAATTGTGTCATCAAGGAATAATCCGACAAGGAGAGCAGATGGCATCCCCGAGGTCGATGTCCTTTTAGCTATTGCAGTGCGTCGGCAGGGAAGTGTGTTGGACAGTTGGCACAAGACTTGGGACGAGCGCACAGAATTCACGGTTTTGACGGTGCAAAGATAAGAAATTTTTCTTAAAATGATGCAAAAAAGTGTTACAAATTACATTATTTTAACAATCAGCCGTGTTACTTTTTGCTTTTGATTTGTTACATCGGCTGATTGTCAAAAGATTGGAGGCGATTGACGACGGACAATGTTTCTGCCTGGCAGCCTCCGGACTATTACCTGATCAGGTCCAGCAGCGCACTGGAGAATATCAGGTAGGAAGTGTTGCCGGCGATGGTTCCCTCGTTCTGACCCCAGAGGAACGGCCAGTCGTCGTAGTTCTCGAAGTGGTCAGGATGACGGAACAGCAGACCGGGAGCGACATTGCCGGGGATGGCGGCGAAGTCAGCACGGTTGTTGCCATAGAAGACCTGCTTGGGACGGGCGGCACCCACCACGGCAGCGAGCGAGTAGTTGTGATAAGGGTGACAACCGAAGAGGTAGTCGGCAGCGCGATAGATGTAGCTGCGGTCGACGAGGTCCGGATAGTAGCGTGCAGCGAAAATGACGGTGGTACCGAAGGCACTGACCTGACCACTGGCTGCCCAGTTGCCGAGACCGATGGGGACTGCATAGGGATTGTCCTGCTCGAGACCACGGATATATTCGACATATTGGGCCACGTACGGACGGAGGCGCTCACGATAGTCATCGTCGAGGTAAGGAATGGCATCGAGGGCGGTCTTGAGCACCAGGGTGACATTGTGGTCGAGGGCGGGCCAGAGGCGCTGCTGGAACCTGTCGAGGTACTGCTGCTCCTGCGTGGCAGCATAGAGCTGGAGGTTGGCGGCAATGTCGCCCATGCCGCGGATGGAGAGGCTGTCGTGCTCGCCACTGGTGTGTCCCCGGGGCTGCTGCGCCATCAGCTCGGTAGCCTCGGCGAGGAGGCGACGCGACTGCGTGAGGGCACGACGGGCGAGGTCGTCGTCGTAACCCTGCAGCGCACGGCTGGCAGCAGCGAGGACGGTGGCGGCGCGGAAGTCGAGCATCGGATTGCGGCTGGTGAAGGCCCACATGTCGTCGGGCGTGCCGCTCTCGCGACCGTTGGCTGAGACCTCATAGGGACGGAGGGCAGGATTGTAGTGGAGGCCGTCGGTGATGGAGGCGGCGTCGCCGAGGTGGTGATAGTTGTCGAGCACGGAATTGCTGAGGCACTGCGCCATGTGGCCGATCTGCTCAGCCTGCGCCACGAGGTTGAGCGTACCATGCTCGATGTACTGCAGGATGTCGGGCGTGCCGTCGGGACGATGCAGGTCGACGTAGCGCTGCTTCTCGCTGACGAAGGTCTCGTCGCGCTGCGGATGGAAGAGCTCCCAGATGGAGACGAGGTTCTGGACCACGCCGATGTTCGATCCGGTCTCGATGTCGAAGTCGCCGGCATCGAAGAAGCCGCCCACGTTGAGGCCGGGGATGAGCTGCAGCGCCCGGTACTTGGTGTCGGCGGTCGGACCCTGCCAATGGAGGTCGAAATGATCGGTCGATGGAGGAGCCTGGAGGTATCCCTCACGGAAGGGCTCACCATGCCAGACACGATAGCCTTCGTTGACCGCCATGTGGTTCATGTGGATGGGAATCCAGACGTCGCTGGTCGCCTCGGTGATGTGGTCATAGACGTCGGGGGCGATGATGAAGTTGCCGGTACGGGTGTCGCCATACTTCAGGAAGTAGATGCCTTCGGCCTGGACGGACGAGAAGTCAAAGCGGACGTAATCGTACTTGAAGTAACCGCCCCACTGAGTGACGGGGCCACTGAATGCCTCACGCTCCGTGCCATCGGGCATCACCTGCCAGAGGCTTGCCTGAGGACGGGGCTTGTCGTTGGGATCGAGCTCGATGACGGCGACCTTGGGCTGCTGGGGCAGGTAACCCACCTGCGAGAAGCCGATGTTGGGCTCGCGCACCCAGCCTGGGATGACGTGCGGTGTGACCGTCCAAGTGAAGAGCCGGCCAGTGCGTCCTGCTGGAAGTTCGCTGCGCAGCACGAACCAGCCATTCTGGGCGAGGATGCGACCATCGTAGAGCTGCAGTTCGGCGCTGTCGGAACTGACCTGGATGGTGTGTTCCGGATCGTCGGGAGCCATCAGGATCTGGTGACCGGTGGCGAGGGGCAGAGGATCGACGAACTGGTCGGTGCCGCGGTCGTCGTAGGTCTTGTAGCCCTTGAACTGACGAGGCTTCTCGCTGTTGGGCAATGCGACCGTCTCGCTGACGGCGTAGCGGGGGAAGCGCTCCGGTCGGCCATCGATCAGATAGGTCTTGAGCCAATACTTGGAGGGCAGGAACTCGAGGTTGAAGCCTGCCTTACCCACCAACTCCTCAGGGACGGGCTGGTCGAGCCAGACCTCAATCTGCATCGACTCGCCTGCAGGACGTACCAGCAGACGGGCATCGAAGTCATAGTCATCGTAGCGAAGACCTACCTGGATGGTCTGGGCGACGGTATCGACGGTGCGACTGGTGGTGGCGGGCACGAGGTCCCACTGCTCGGGGGTCTTGTTGAGACGGATGGCACCGCCCTGCACGGTGCGGACGCCGTGATGGATGAGCTCGATGCCGGAGTTCTTCTCGTCATTGAAGCCACCGTTGAAGTCGTTGCTGTAGACGAGGAGCGAGGCGCCCCGCTCGGCGAAGTAACCCTGGTCGTTGAGCTTGAAGGTGGTGTCACTGCTGCCTGACGTGGTGCAGGCAGGAAGGAGGGCAAGGGCGGCGAGGAGCGCCGCTGCCGTGGCAATAGATAAGGATCGCATAGGGAGTGAATGAATATTATTCATTGATCAAGATGTCGACGCAGCGCAGGTCATTGAGGGCGGAACTGGTGCCGTAGAGGAGTTCGTACCGACCTGGGAGGACACGCATGGTGTTGGTGGAAGGATCGAAGCACTCGAAGGTCTCGCTGATGAGCGGAAGGCTGACGGTTCCCTCCTCGCCCGGACGGAGCGCGATGCGCTGGAAGCCACGCAGGGTACGCTGGGGACCCTGTGCATCATCGACACGACACAGGTAGAGCTGGACGACCTCGGTGCCCTCACGCTGGCCCACATTGCGCACGGGAACCTGCAGCGTGCCGCTGATGGGAGCCGAGGCGCTGAAGGTGGTGGCAGATGCCTGTGCCGGCGAAAGACTGAACTGCGTGTAGCTCAAACCGAAGCCGAAGGGGAAGAGTGGAGCCTCGGTCATGTAGCGGTAGGTGCGACCGTGCATCGAGTAGTCCTTGAAGTCGGGCAGTTGAGCGAGCGAGCGATAGAAGGTGATGGGGAGCTTGGCCGAAGGATTGACGTCGCCGAAGAGGATGTCTGCCAATGCCTCGCCTCCGCGCTCACCAGGATACCAAGCCTGCACGATGACATCACACGACTCGACCTCGGGAACCAATGCCATGGCCGAACCGGAGAAGTTGACGAAGATGACCTGCTTGCCTGCCTCATGGAGATGCTGCAGGAAGCGACGCTGCACAGCGGGGAGCTCGATGTCGGTGCGATCGCCACCGGCAAAGCCAGGGAGGTCGACGGGCATCTCCTCGCCTTCGAGGCGGGCCGAGATGCCACCAGCGAAGATGACGGTCTCGATGCCCTGGAGCTGGCGGGTGAGAGCCTCATAGTCGACGGGCGTCTCACGTCCGATATTGACCTTGAGATTGGCGCCCCAGGTGGGTACGTGGGCGAAGCGGATCTCGATGCGGTACTCCTGCCCTGCCTCGACGTCGAGGAGGGTACGCGTCTTGGTGTCGCGCCACGTGTGCTCATGGAGGCGGCTCTCGCCATTGACCAGCACCTCGAAGTCACTGATGCTCTGCACCTGCAGCAGCACCTGCTCGGATACGGTGGGACGGAAGACGGTCTCGTAGAGGGCGGAGAAGCCGGTGAGGTTAACACCGGGAGCCCAGGCATAATTGCCGAAGGTGGTGACGCTGATGGGGCGGTCGTGCTGACGGGTGGTGACGGGTTGTCCCTCGCGGGTCGTGTTGTTCCAGAAGGTGCCACGGAATCCCTTACGGCCATCGATCGAGCACTGGTCGTAGAGCGAGGTGAGCGTGAGCGTATCGACGAGGTCACAGCCGGGGAAGGTGACCACACGACGGGCACCCACCTTCTGCCGGATGCCTTCGAGGAGCGAAGTGGTCTGGTTGGGTGTACCATTGTAATTGCCCCACATCAAGGGTTCGTCAGCGGCATTGGGACCGATGACGGCGATGCGCCTGGCACTAAGGGTAGAGGACTGCGGACCGAGGGACTTCTTGCTGAGCGGGAGGATATTGCCACGGTTCTGCAGCAGGACGATGGTCTTGCGTGCCATGTCGAGGGCGGTCAGCTGATGTGCCTTGCAGTTGCGCACCTCGGGACCCAGGCTTGACCAGGAGACGAGCGAGGGATCGTCCATCTCACCGAGTTCGAAGCGACCTTCGAGCAGGCGGATGACGTGCTTGTCGACCTCCTCTTCGGTGAGGATGCCATTGGCTACTGCCTCCGGGATGGAGCGATAGACGTAGTTGAAGCCACACTCGACGTCAGTGCCTGCCATCGTGCCACGAGCAGCAGCATGGACGGGGGTGCTGGAGGTCTTGTGGTTCTGCCAGAAGTCCGAGACGGCGCCGCAGTCCGAGACGACCATGTAACGGAAGCCCCAGTCGTCGCGCAGGATCTTCTGGAGCAAGCGGGTGCTGCCGCAGCAGGGCTCATCGTCCCACCGCTGGTAGGCACACATCACCTCACGCACATCGCCCTGCTGGACGCATGCCTTGAAGGCGGGCATGTAGGTCTCCCAGAGGTCACGGGGCGTGACGTCGTTGATGTTGTCGACGTGACGGCTCGACTCGGGGCCACTGTGGATGGCATAATGCTTGGCACAGGCGTAGAGCTTGCGGTACTTGGTGTCACTGGGTCCCTGCAGGCCGCGTACCACCTGCACGCCCATGCGAGAGGTCAGGTAGGGATCTTCGCCATAGGTCTCCTGTCCACGGCCCCAACGGGGATCGCGGAAGATGTTGACGTTGGGCGTCCAGACCGAGAGCGAATGGAATCGCTGGTCCTCCTTGCCCTCACTGATCCATTGATTGTAGGCAGCGCGCCCCTCGTCACTGACCTCGCAGAAGAGGCTGTAGACGGCTTCGTCATCGAACGACGCAGCCATGCCGATGGGCTCGGGATAGACGGTGACATTGCTCATATTGGCAATGCCATGGAGTGCCTCGCTCCACCAGTTGAACTTCTTGATGCCAAGGCGTGGGATAGCCTCTGAGATGTCCTGCATGAGGGTGGCCTTCTCGTCGATGGAGAGGCGCTGCACGAGGTCGAGTGCACGCTCGTGGGGCGTGAGGTCGGGGTTCTGATAAGGGAGCATCTCCTGGGCAATCGCCGGGGAGAACGAGGCAGACAGCAGCGCTGCTGCGATGACGCAGATGGATTTCATGGGTGTGGTGATTGTGTTTTAGCGCTGCAAAGATAGGGGATATTTGCGAAATGGGCAAATAAAAATGTTACAAATGGGGCAGCGTATGTTACACGGAGGTGTTTTCGGCGCAATGCTGCTCGTTATAGGCAGTAGGCGACATGCCATAGAGCTCCTTGAACGAGGTAGCGAAATTGTTGGGATTGGCAAAACCGACGAGGTATGCCACCTCTGAGATGGCCATCTTCTTCTGCGCGAGGAGTTCGGCTGCCTTCGCCAGGCGGATGTTGCGGATGTAGTTGCGTGCCGACTGACCGGTGAGTTCCTTGAGCTTGCGATAGAGGTGGACGCGGCTCAGGCCGACCTGATCGGCTATCATCTCGCTGGTCAGTTCGGGGTTGCTGAGGTTGTCGTTGATGACACGCAGGATACGCTGCAGCAGACGTTCGTCGGGCGACTGGAGTTCGGGGGTCGCCACTTCGTCGACGGGCAACTGCTTGCCGCTGAACGACGAGCGCAGTCGGTCATGCTCGCTGAGCAGGTTCTGGATGGTCTTGAGCACAATCTCCATATTGAACGGCTTGGAGAGGAAGGCATTGGCACCGATCTCGAGGCTCTGAAGGCGGTCCTCGTCGCTGCTGCGGGCGGTGAGCAGGATGACGGGCAGGTGGTTGATGCGGACGTTGCCTCGGATACGGCGGCAGAGTTCCGTGCCGTCCATCTGGGGCATCATGACGTCGCTGAGCACGAGGTCGAAAGGATGGCTCTGGAGCAGTTCGAGTGCCTGCTGACCATCGCTGCAAGAGGTGACTCGATAGTTGGCACGAAGCTCCTGCTCCAGGTAGCGGCGCACCTCGTCGTCATCGTCGACCACGAGGAGGTGACGCACCTGACGACCCGTGGCAGTGGTGGGTTCGAGCGGCTGCTCCGAGCGCAGGGCACCTCGCATGATGGCGGTGGGGCTGACGGTGGGCTCGAGTGCCGGCTGCAAGGCTTCAGACTCGTCGACGACGAACTTCTCCGCATCGGTATAGCTGTCGTCGCTCATTGGCAGCAGGACCGTGAAGCGGGTGCCCTGTCCAACTGGGTTGTCATCGACCTGGATGCTGCCATGATGCAGGCGGACCAGCGAATGCACCAGATTGAGACCAATGCCCGTACCGATGCTGTTCTTGGCATGACGCACCTGATAGAAACGCTCGAAGATGTGCTGGCGATCCTGTGGTGCAATGCCGATGCCGGTGTCGGTGACGGCGAGCGACAGCATGTCGGCCTGCTGTTCGATGCATACATCGATGCGCCCACCACGAGGGGTATACTTGATGGCATTAGAGAGCAGGTTGATCAGAATCTTATCGAAACAGTCCTGATCGATCCACGTGCAGTAGGAAGCAGGCAGCTGGCTGTCGACGACGAGTTGAAGCTGACGCTCGGCCACGAGGTCGGATACCGACTCGCACAGTTCGCGCACCAAAGGTTCAGGTTGAAGCAGGCGACAGGAGAGGCGCATCTGCGCCTTGTCGATCTTGCGGAGGTCCATCAGCTCGTTGATGAGCTCCAGGACGCGGTTGGCATTACGGTCAATGATCTGGTAGGAATGCTGACGCTGCGGGTCATGGTCGGTGCTGATGAGCTTCTGGAGCGGGCTGACGACGAGGGTCATTGGGGTGCGGAACTCATGGGCAATGTTCATGAAGAACTGCAGCTTGGCTTCGTTGATGGCGACCTCACGTTCATGCACTCGCTTCAGGTGCCGCTCGTAACGCTGACGACGATATCGCAGCACGAGCAGCCAGACGATGACGCCCACGAGCAGCAGCCAGATGAGCGTGGCATACCACGAGCGGTACCAGGGGCGGGCGATGCGGATGTGTGCCTCCTGCACCTCCGAAGCGATGCCGTCCTCCACAATCTGGAAGCGGAACGTGTGGCTGCCCGACGAGATGCCACTGAACGAGACGCTGTTGACCGTCGGGGGCAACGTCTGCCAGGGGTCTCCGTCGAGGGCATAGCGATAGCTGACGGTATGAGTCTGAAGGATGGGGCGGGTTGCGAGGTCAATACTGAAGGAATGGTCGTCGGCTCCAATGCGATATGTACCGCCAGCATCAGGAAGCACGAGTTGTTCGCCTGCCCTCATGGAGACGATGCGAACTGAGCAGAGTTGCTGCTCGGAATGGATGTGGCGTGGCTGGAACCAGGTGATGCCCATCGTTCCTCCGAACCAGAGCGTGCCATCGGCATCGCGCCAGGAGGCATTCTTGTAAAACTCACTGCACTGCAGTCCATCCTGCTCTGTGTAGTTGGTGAAGGTCTCCTGACGCATATTGAAGCGCGTCAGGCCATTGCTTCCACTGATCCAGAGGTGGCCCTCCTCGTCGGGCTGAGAAGCATAGACGTTGTTGTTCGGGAGTCCGTCCTGCGTGGTGTAGATGCGTGACTCGTGAGTCTGTGTATCGAACAGGATCAATCCGGAATTGGAACAAAGCGAGAGGCGGGTAGGCGAAATGCGGGTGATGCTATAGACCACCACCTGCGGCACATACTGCTGGCAAGAGATCTCCCCTTGACCCAACTGGACTTCGACAATGCCGTTGTAGGTACCTGCATAGAGACGGTCGGAGGCGGCATCGTAGCAGAGGGCACCGCTCCAGTCGCAGGACGTGTGGAATGACTGGGGCACGAAGAGCTGGCGCTCCTCGTCGTAGCGCAGGATGCCATTGCCCATCGAAGCGGCCCATAGGGTGCCACGCTTGTCCTCAGCATAGTCGTAGACGTTGCTGTTGTTGCCCTGACGGCCTTCGATGGGGATGTAGCGGCACTGCCCCGTACGGAGGTCAACGATACCGCCGCCCTGACGATACGCTCCGAACCACGTCCGTCCTCGTCCGTCTCGGAAGAGCCTCACGAAGGCCGAAGGCACTGAACCGGGCTGCGACGTGCAGGGATAATGCACGAGGCACCGGCCTTCATTGTCGACGCCATAGAGACCTCCATTGTCAGTAGCGACCCACAGCACACCGTCATCGTCGCGCAGCAGCGAGGTGATGCAGCGGTCGCCGATACAGTTGTAGCGCAGCGAATGGGCACCGTAATAGTGGAAGTCGAGCGGATTGTGGGCGACGACGAAGACGCCTTTCTGATAGAGCGCCATCCAGAGGTCTCCCTCCTGCGAGAGCGCCAGCGAATGAACCTTCTGGGTGGATGCATCGACCTGCGCGTCATCGAAGAGATAGGGAGTCAACTGCCCTGTGGCGCAGTCGAGCAGTTTGATGCCATCGCCATCGGTGCTGACATACATCTGCTGCGTGCCACGCAGCGGGCAGAGGTCCTTGACCATGAAGTTGTCCGACGGCTGGGTGAGTTCGTCGAAGCGATCGGACACATTATTATATTTAAAGAAGCCACGCTCCAGGCCGCCTGCATAGATACAGCCATCGGGACCGATGCCGAGACTGGCGAAGCCATACGACCTGCCGTCGTCGGTCACCTCGTGGACGTTGCCCTGCTGGTCGAGTCGGAAGATGCCGTCGTTGTTGCGTATCACCCAGAGGTTGCCCTGATAGTCCTGGCAGGAGAGGTAGCTCATGCCAATGGCAGACGTGAAGGGATTGGGCAAGGCATGAGGCGTTCCATCCTGGTCAATGTGAATGGTGAAGGTGACATTGCCCGTAGCCAGGAAGTCGCCATCTGACAGCAGCGTGAGGCTCGACACATTGCCCTCGGGGATACCAGCAAGGCTGTCGCAGATAAGGGTCGTGAAGTCGTCGGTCTCAGGTCGATAGAGCTGCACGCCGAAGAGCGTAGCCACGAGCACATGTCCTCCTGCATCAGTGCAGATGGTACGGACGAAGTTGGAGCTCAAGGAGTGTGGATCGGCCTCGTCGTGACGATAGCCCACGAACTGCGAACCGTCGAAGCGGCAGAGTCCGTCCTCGGTGGCCACCCAGATCATTTCGTCTGCACTCTCCGCCACCTTGTTGACCAGACTGTTGGGCAGATGATGGTCGGTGGTGAAGAGACGGTTGACGCCAGCCTGGGCTGTGACGGATGCAAGGAGCAGGGTAATGTATAGTAATAAGGAGCGTTTCATGGGAGGGGGTAATGTACAGTTCTTGTCGACTATTGAACCATTGTATCTTATCGGACAACAATCACTTATGGAGATGTGCCAGACGCTGCTTGCGCAGCTGTCGGCGGCGATACTTCTGATAGCGTCGATAGGCGATTCCGAAGACCAGCAGGAAGGTGACAGCGAGGATGAACGAAATCATCCGCCAGTCCAGGTTGTTGCCCTTCACCCGACTCCACATCTCGAGCATAGCCTCATTGCGGTCGGCAGTGTCATGCATCAGGATGCAACGGTCGATGACCGACTGGTCGGGGTAATAGACATGATTGAGCGGTACGGCTGCAGCCTCGGGACCGAAAAAGTAGGAGGCATCGAGCGTATCGCACTCCTCATCGGTCATCGCATCGAGCACTTCAGGCGTGCCGATGACGCTGACGTAGCCGGTCTCCTCCATGTTGCGCACCGCCATCTCGCTTTGGCAAAGGTAGTTGATCCAATAGCTGGCAGCACGGGTATTGACGGCGTAGACGGGAATCACCCAGCCATCGAACCAGGCATTCGAGCCCTCGTCGGGGACCACATACTCGAGGTCAACGCCCTCGCCCTCTTCATCGATGGCCCACTGGGCGTCGCCGCTCCAGGTGGCGTTCATCCACACCTTGCCCTGGCACATACGCTCCTTGCCGAAGTCTGCCTCCCAGCCGGCGATGTTGGGCTTGGCCTGGAGCAGGAAGTCGCGCACGAGGGCGATGTTCTCGTCGCTGAGGTCGTCGGCGAGTTGCTGGCGCGTGACGCGTCCTGCCTCGATGTCATCGATGCGTGCGGCGAGGATGAGGCAGCTGTAGAGGTCGCGGAAAGCATCCTTGACGTAGATCTGCTGCAGGAAGCGCGGATCCTGCAGCACACGCCACGTGTGCACCTCATCGTCGCTGACGTTGGCACGGTTGTAGAGCACGCCAGTCGTGCCCCACATGTAGCCGACAGTGTATTCATCGACGTGCTCGCCCTGCTCCTTCATGCGGGGCGATGCCATGCGCTCGAACATGTCCGATGCCCAAGGGCTGACGTTATGGAGCCAGTTGGGCGTGTGGGTGCGAACGAAGTCGGTGGTGTCGATCTTCTGGAGCAACTCACGACGCAGCATGCGCTCGATGATGTATTCCGAGGGACACACTACGTCGTAGTCCTCATGGCCCACCTCGATCTCGGTGAGCATGTTCTCGTTGATATCGAAGGTCTGGTAGATGATATGGACGGGTTCGCCCGTCTGCTGCTCGTACCATTGCTCGAACTCCTGTATCAGGTCGAGGTCAAGGTAGTCGGCCCAATTGTAGACCTTGAGCGTGTGCTGACGATCCTGTGCCGTCGCTTGCTGAGAGAGAGGGAGACAGAAGGCTGAAAGCAGCAGGGCCGCCGCTGGAATGAGATATTTCTTCATAGCAGATGTCAGGAGTTAGTGTGCCGTCAGTCGTTTTGCCTCACGACTGGCACGCACATTATAGACGATGAGCAAGGCGAGAATGACCAGGAAGATGAGCGCGAAGAGCGGACGCAGCTCGGGGGTGAGACCGCCCTTGCGCGCATCGGCATAGATGAAGGTCGAGAGGGTCTCGACACCCCCGGAACCCTTGGTGAAGAGGGTGACGGCGAAGTCGTCAATCGAGAGGGTGACCGACAGGATGAAGCCCGACAGCATGCCGCCGCGCAGTTCGGGAATGAGTACCTTGCGCAATGCCTGCATCGGCGTGGCACCCAGGTCGAGCGCCGCCTCATAGAGATTGGGGTTCATCTTCATCAACTGCGGCATCACGTTGAGCACCACATAGGGGGTGCAGAAGGCCACGTGGGCACAGATCACCGTACCAATGCCTCGACCGATGCCCAGGAAGACGAAGAGCAGGAATATCGAGATGCCGGTGATGATGTCGGGGTTGATCATCGGGATGTTGTTGACGAAGGTGATGGTCTGGCGGCGCCAACCCTTCATGTTGTAGATACCGATGGCTGCAATGGTGCCCAGCAGGGTGGCGATGACAGCCGCGACGAGGGCAATGAGGAGCGTATTGAAGATGGCATTGTTGAGCGACGCTCCACCATGGCCTTGCAGCAGGTTCTGATAGAGCTGGGTCGAGAATCCGGTCCACGAGCCCAGCACCTTTGCCTCGGTGAACGAGAAGACCACGATGATCAGGATGGGTGCATAGAGCAGCACCATCAACAGCCACATGTAGATTTGAGCAGCGAGTTGTTTCATTCCTTGTCAAAATACGAGGTGACGGTGAGTAATACCAGCACGATGAGCGAGAGGGCAGCGCCGTAGCCGAGGAGGCCGGCATTGATGTTCTCCTGTATCAAGGTACCGAAGAGTTTCACATTGTTCATGGTCAACAGTTCTGCAATGGCAAAGGTCGAGATGGTGGGCATGAAGACCATGACGATGCCACTGTAGACGCCAGGCATCGACAGGGGGAGGAAGACCTCCGTGAAGACCCGTCGGGGGGAGGCGCCCAGGTCCTGCGCTGCCTCGATGAGCGAGGGATCCATCTTGAGCATCGTGTTGTAGATGGGATAGACCATGAAGGGCAGGAAGTTATAGACCATGCCGAAGATCAGCGCGCCCTGTCCCAGAGGCAGATGCACGAAGTCGAAGAGCGCCACGGTGGCGAGTGTGCGCAGCAGCACATTGATCCACATGGGCAGGATGAAGAGCGCCGCCATCATGCGCGGCAGTCCGTACTCCCGCTTCGCCATGAAATAGGCGGCAGGATAACCCAGCAGGATGCACAGCAGCGTAGTGATCATGGCGACGCCGATGCTGTAGAACAGCGTATTGACCGCATCGCCCGACAGGAAGAACTTCTGGAAGTTGTGGAGCGACCAGTTGCCCTCCACATCGAGGAACGAATAGTAGACCACCATGACCAATGGCATCACCACGAAGATGAAGAGCACCAAGGCATAAGGCCACGCCCACCGTTCGCGTTTGGCTAAGAAGTTTGTCATCTTGAGCTGCAATTTTTACCTCTTTACCTTTTTACCTCTTTACCTTCAAGTCTTCAGACTTGATTGCCACTCCCACGATATCCCAGTCCTCCCAGACATCATTGGTATCGACGTAGATGTAGGTCTCGTCGGTACACTTGACCCCGATGAAGTAGTGGTTGCCCTTGTAGAGGATGCTGCGTATCTGACCCTGTGCCATGCCATCAGCTGGATTGTCGAGCATATCGACACGGTCAAAGTCGAGCAACATCGTGACGGTGCTGCCCTTAGGCTGGGTCAATGTCTCAGCGACCTCGAAGGTGCCGCCCAGCATCTCGACGTGATGCGGATCTGCTACACGCGCCTCTACCTCGTTGGTCAGATGCAGGCAGGGCATGACGTGGATGTTCTCGGGGGTGACGCTCATGCCGATCTCCGAACCGACGGGGAACGACTTGTAGTTCTGGACCTGTATCTCGTAGCCATCAGGCGTCTGTACGAGCATCTCGTAATGGATACCCTTGAAGATGCACGAGCTCACTCGGCCCGTCCATTGTCCCTCTTGTGGGTCTGCATGGAGCACCACGTCCTCGGGACGTATCACCACGTCGATGGGGGCGTTGGGGGCGAAGCCGTGGTCGACGCAGTCGAACTCCCGGTTCATGAACTCCACATGGTAGTCGCTGAGCATCGTGCCGTTCAGGATGTTGCTCTCTCCGATGAAGTCGGCGACGAAAGGATTGGCTGGCTCGTTGTAGATGTCGGTAGGGGTACCGATCTGCTGGATGACCGAGTCGTTCATCACGACGATGGTGTCGCTCATCGTGAGCGCCTCCTCCTGGTCGTGAGTGACGAAGATGAAGGTGATGCCCAGTTCGCGATGCATCTGCTTGAGCTCAAGCTGCATGTCCACACGCATCTTGTGGTCAAGGGCCGAGAGGGGCTCGTCGAGCAGGATGACCTGAGGCTTGTTGACAATGGCGCGGGCAATGGCGACACGTTGCTGCTGTCCGCCCGAGAGCTCGTTGATGTCACGCTCCTCATAGTCCATCATGCCCACCATCTTGAGCGCCTGCATCACACGGCGGTCTATCTCGTCCTCCTTAAGATGCTGCAGCTTCAGTCCGAAGGCAACGTTCTCGTAGACGTCGAGATGCGGGAAGAGTGCGTAACGCTGGAAGACGGTGTTGACGGGCCGCTGATAGGGCGGCAGCGTGGTGATGTCCTGACCGGAGAGCAATACCCGGCCCGAATTGGGCTGAGTGAAGCCTGCGATGATGCGCAGCAAGGTGGTCTTGCCACAGCCTGAAGGACCCAGCAGGGTCACAAATTCGCCTCGCTTGATCTGGAGGCTGACATCCTGAAGCACCGTCTTGCCGTCGAATGACTTGCTGACATGCTCGATCTCAATGATGGGAACGTCGGACATGGGAGGATTTTATGATTTGACTATTTGACAATTTGACTATTTGACAATTATCGGAGGACACGATTTGACAATTTGACAATTATCGGAGGACACTGGACGAGACGTTCAAAGAACGTCCATTTATTTCGCATAGGTCTTCTTGAGTTTGCGGAAGGCGTGCTCGAGGCTCTCGGAGGGCAGGAGGATGTTGTAGTCGGCCCAGAAGTCAGAGTCGGAGAAGTCCGCGAGTTCGCGACCAAGGATCTCGTATTCACGGAACGTCTCCTTCTTGGCCGGTCGCACTGCTTCCTGCCGGATATCGGTCACCAGCATCTCCGACACAGCCTCGTAGCGGGTATGCAGTCCACGACGCTTCCAGTCGCAGTCGAAGAGGTACTCCACGCGCATGTAGCTCAGGTGGCTCAGATGCCCGTCGTAATGGTAGTTCATGACCACATTGAGACCACGCGGATGGAAACGCATGCCCAGAGGCTTCTTCGCCAGAATCACGCGGCTCGCCTTGTCTGGGTCAGACACATCGAGGCTGTACTCGATGCGGGTGAAGGTGAGCGTCTGATGATCGATGAAGATGCGGCCATAGCTGAGCGGCTCCTCCATCACATAGGCGGGAGTGAAGGCAATGACGTATTGAGGACGGTCGTTGATGGTCTGCGGGGTCTCGATTTGCAGATGATAGAGATTGAGTTGTGCTGGACAGAGCAGCATGTCACGGTTCTTGACCAGGTCAATGATGAGCGACTCGCGCGGACCGCCCATCACATGTACCGACAGGGTGTCCTTGGCACGCTGACTCATCAGGCTGCGCCCCTTGCGCACAGCCACGACATCGCGCTCTGGTCCGTGGTCATAACCGGTCTTGTAGAGGTCCACCACTGCCTCGCTGACGCTCACGTAGTGCGAATGCTTGCGGATGGTCTCACGATAGAATGCCTCGTAGCTCTGTGGCTCCAGGGGGAAATTCTTCTCGATGCGGTCCAGGGCAGCCTGCAGGATGTTTTCGGGTGAATAGACCATCACGTCCTTGAGCACGGTGACCCGCGGCCACATCTCAGCCCGCAGTTCGTAGCGATGTTCGCCATTGCCATGCGCCCTTTCCAGCGAACTGCGCAACACCTGTACATTGCCATAGCCCACCGCCGACACCTCGATCCACTCGGGCAGCGAGTCCAGACGCAGGCTGAAACGTCCGTCGGCATTGCTCATGGTCGCCACCTGACTGCCTGACACATGCACCTGGGCATTGGGCAGTCGACGACTGGTGGCCATATCGACCACCCGTCCCTCGATGACCACTGCATGGCTCTGCTGTGCCGTCAGGACGCACTGCAATCCCGTCAGCAGCCACATCATCAGTATCAATAGTGAATGTCTCATGGGCAATGTACCTGCGTTCTGCTGTCTATCTGATTACTTCTTGAACTTGAATCCCGTCTTCATGCCGCTGAACGACGAGGCGAGGGTGCTCAGCGTGCTCAGTGTGCTCTGGGTGCCCTTGTAGGCAGACACGAGGCTGAGCAGCTTCGAACTATCGAAACAGAGGCTCATGTTCTGGCCACTGATGGTCACATAGGCCTTGAGATTGAGCCCAGTGGTCGTGGTGATGGTCACAGTCTTGGCTGAAGCGTCGAATACATAAGTACCCGAGAAGGAGCGCGAACCGATGGTATAGTTCACCGTGCCATCCTTGACGAAGGTGAATGTCATCTTGCCCGAAGTGATGCCTACCTTCTGGTAGATGCTGGCGAGTTTGGACTCCACCTGGGTGGCTGCAGCTGCACCTCCTGCCTGGGTCAACAGGTTCTGGCTCTCGAACTGCACGGCAGGCTCATAGTAGCTCCAGGTGCCTATCAGGTTGGCCTGCGTCGTGGTGGCACTGCCGGTGACGCTCGACAGCAGATTGCCCAGCACACTGCTGAGGTTAGACTGCCCGTTGGTGCCGCTCGAGGCAAGGCTGCTCAGCAGCGTACCTAACTGGTTGTCGCTGGTCTGGGTAGTCTGGCTTGTAGCGGTCGACTGCGTGCCCGTTGTGGTCAGGCCAGTGAGACAGGATGTGAATGCCGTGCAGGAAACAGCGGCAAGGAGGAGGAGGTTGATGGACTTCTTCATATCTATGTTATTTAAATAATGTGTAACTGCAGGGGTGTCTTTTCGGGTGCAAAGATACAAACTTTACGAATACGATGCAAGAAAATCGGCCAAAAAGTGAGCCTCAGCACCAGAAATGAGGCAAAATCATGTAACATTGTGCAAAATTCTACATTTTTTTATTTTCAAAATGCATTTTTCTTCCGATTTATTTGGTCGTTTGACTAAAATAACTTATATTTGCGCCGTCAATCAATACCGGATGACACAGGCGAAAGGAATGTCAAGTACAGACTTTCCCCCATGGATGGTTTCGCGGAAGGGCAAATAAGACTTCGCTGAAATCCAAACCGTTACAAAAAGTCAAAGATTTTTGTAACAATTCAGAAAAAGGATGTTACAATCAATAACCTGCCTGTAACACATTTATTTCTCCATATCGAGGAAAAGCACTATCTTTGCCCCGCAAAAACCGATACTGCCTACTCAGAGCACAGCTCCACTGGGCACATTCCATCGCAACAGCAAAAATAAACTAACACAATTCAACACATCAACCAAACCTAATGAAAAAGACAATGCAAACAGGACAACGTTGCCTCTCGCTGCTTGTTGCTATCTGGTGCTTCTGCCTCACGGCATGGGCACAGAACAACACTGTGAAGGGTACTGTTGTGGACTCCAATGGCGAATCCGTCATCGGAGCTTCGGTCGTGCTCAAGTCCGACAAGACCCAGGGCACAACGACCGACATTGACGGCAACTTCTCACTCAGGTTGCCAAGTAATGAAGCGACGCTGGTCATTTCGTACGTAGGTATGAAGAGCCAGGAGGTCAAGGCCGTGCGCGGCAAGGCTCTCACCGTCACCCTCGAGGAGGACTCGGAGGTACTCGATGACGTCGTCATCGTCGGCTACGGCCAGCAGAAGAAGGCCTCGGTCGTCGGTGCCATCACCCAAACCACGGGCAAGACGCTGGAGCGCGCCGCAGGTATCACCGACATCGGCCAAGCCTTGACCGGTAACCTGCCCGGTGTCATCACCACCCAGTCGACAGGTATGCCTGGCGAGGAGGAGCCCACCATCGTGATCCGTGGCTCTTCGTCCTGGAATGGCTCCTCACCTCTCGTTCTGGTCGATGGCATCGAGCGCCCCATGTCGTCGGTCGATATGGGTTCGGTCGAGAGCCTCTCAGTCCTGAAGGATGCATCTGCCACCGCCGTCTATGGTGTGAAGGGCGCCAATGGCGTCATCCTCATCACCACCAAGCGCGGTAACGAAGGCCGTCCACAGATCAACGTCAGTGCCAATGCCATCATGAAGGTACCTTCCAAGCTCCCTGGCAAGGCCGACTCTTACGATGCGCTTGTTTACCGCAATATAGCAGCCGAGCATGAGCTCAACATCTACCCTAATTCCTGGGATGACATCCACTCGATGGATTATATCAGCAACTACCGCAACCAGACCACCGTCGAACAGCAGGAGCGCTACCCCAACGTAGACTGGCAGAAGGCACTCTTCAAGGACTATTGCATGTCCTATAACGCAGCCATCAACGTCAGCGGTGGCACCAAGCTCGTCAAGTATTTTGCGGCTGTCGATTTCGTCAACGAGGGTGACCTCTTCAAGACCTACGACTCTGGTCGAGGCTACGAGGCAGGCTACGGCTACAACCGCCTGAACGTACGCTCCAACCTCGACTTCAAGCTCACCAAGACAACCACCTTCAAGGTCAACCTGGCCGGTTCGTACGGCGTCTCTGAATCTCCTTACTCCTATTCGCAGTATGCCGATGCAGGCGATACCTGGCAGCTCCAGCAGCGCTGGGCAGGTGCCTACAACATCGCACCTGACGTCTTCCTGCCACAATACAGTGACGGATCATGGGGCTTCTACCCACTGATTTCCAACGTCTCCAACTCGGCCGAGGCTGTAGCTCTGGGCGGCACCAACAAGGCAACCACCACCCGTATCTACACCGACTTCGTCCTCGAGCAGGATCTCTCATTCATCACCAAGGGACTCAACTTCCGTGGCACCGTTTCGTGGGACAACACCTTCCGCGAGTCCAGTCGCGGTATCAACGACCTCTATAAGTCCAATTCGCGCAACAAGTGGATCAATCCCGAGACTGGCACCGAAACCTACCAAGATGCCTACGATTCGGCCAACCACTTTGACGAAGTGACCACCGTCACCTGGACCACCAACTCGGGTACCGTTTCGGATGCCAGCACTTATCGTAAGTTCTATTATCAGCTGCAACTCAACTGGGCACGCAAATTCGGCAAGCATGACATCACAGCCATGGGCGTCTTCAGCCGTGACGAATACGCTACCGGGTCTGTTATTCCCAGCTACCGCGAGGACTGGGCCTTCCGTACCACCTATAACTGGGCAGACCGCTACTTCGCCGAATATAATGGTGCCTACAACGGCTCCGAGAAGTTCTCTAGCGACAACCGCTTTGCCTTCTTCCAGTCAGGAGCCCTCGGCTGGATGATTAGCAACGAACCTTGGATGAAGTCATTGACCAAACTCAAAATCGGCAAGTTCAATTTTATTGACCTGCTCAAGCTCCGCGCCTCCTATGGTGAAATCGGTGACGACAGCTATGGCACCCGCTTCCTTTACATGACACAATGGGCCTATGCCTCAGGAAGTGGCGCTCGCATGGATTACAACCAGAACACCTCTGTCTACAATTATTATCGCGAGTCTACCGTCGGAAATGAAAATATCCACTGGGAGGTGGTTCGCAAGTTCAACTTCGGTATCGACTACTCATTCCTCAGTGGTCTGGCTGCAGGTAGCGTCGAGATTTTCCAGGACAAGCGTTCCGACATCATCATCGGAGGTAGCGAGCGTTCAGTACCTCTCTACTTCGGCCAAGATGCTCCATCTGCCAATCTTGGCAAGGTCACCACTCACGGCTACGAGATGGAGCTCCGTCTGAATTACAGTTTCCCTGGCGGTCACCGCATCTGGGGCAACTTCAATATGACCCATGCAGAGAACGTCATCGATGTCAAGGAGGATGCTGAACTGCTGCCCAGCTACCGCAAGGAGGCAGGCTATGCCATCGACCAGACCCACTCCTACATCAATGGCTCGTTCGTCAACACCCAGGACGAACTCTATGGCACCCCCAAGTACGAGAGCCTCGATAATCAGAAACTCGTCGGCGACTATCAGGTTGTAGACTTCAATGGCGATGGTCAGATGACCAGCGATGACTCCGTACCCTACGGCTACACCAGCACCCCCGAGAATACCTACAACGCCACCATCGGCTACGAGTGGAAGGGCTTCTCCTGCTTCGTACAGTTCTACGGTGTCTCAAACGTCACCCGTCAGGTGAGCCTCACTTCTTTCAACTCGAAGATGAACACCGTCTACGACCAGGGCACCTGGTGGAGCGAGGCAGGCAGCGCTGCCGACGTCGTCACCCCACGCCTCAACTCCTCACAGCCCGCCTACTATTACGGCACACAGATGCTCTATGACGGCTCTTACGTCCGACTGAAGAACCTCGAGATAGCCTACACCTGGAGCGGCAAGGACTGGATCAGAAAACTTGGTCTTTCAAGCCTGAAGCTTTTCGTCAGTGGCAACAACCTCTGGATGTACACCAACATGCCAGACGACCGCGAGACCAATGGCTCGTACAGCGGCAGCGGTGGTGCTTATCCTACCGTCAAGCGTATCAACTTCGGTCTTAAGTTCTCACTCTGATTTGTTAATATGTTAGTTTGCTCAGCAACGACACAACAACAAAGCAACATAACAACATAACGACGATGAAATACATTATTAATAATATAATAGCAGGTGCCACTCTAAGCGCACTTCTCCTGATGGGAGCCTCTTGTACAGACTATCTGGACAAAGAGCCTGCTTCTGATGTATCAGCCGAAACTGCCTTCCAGAACTTCACCAATTTCCAAGGATTCATCGAGGAGATCTACAACTGCATCCCTGACAAGGAGAGTTGCTACTGGTGCACCACCTTCAACTGGGGCGAGGACGAGATCATGAACGCCGGTGAAGGTGACTCACACTTCAGCCATCAGATGGACCTTGGCAACCTCAAGAACTGGTACGGCAATGCCCAAACCTATCTGGCAGGCCGCACCGCCACACCGACCAGCAGTGACAAGTTCAGCCACTCCATCTGGGGCCATGCCTTCTATTGCATCCGCAAGTGCAACCTCGGCCTCGAGAACCTCGACCTGATGACCAGCGCTACCCAGGAAGAGAAGAACTTCATCAAGGGCCAACTGCTCTTCTTCCGTGGCTGGTGGCACGAAGAGCTCATCCAATATCTGGGTGGACTGCCCTACATCGACAAGGTGCTCGATGGTGGCTCCAAGCTCACCGAGCCCCGTATCTCCTACCGTGAGTGCTGCCAGAAGGCTGCCGCCGACTTCGCCGCTGCTGCCGAACTGCTGCCCCTCAACTGGGACAACACCACCATCGGCAAGGCCACCGTCGGTCACAACCAGATCCGCGTGACCCGCACCGCTGCCCTCGCCTATGCAGGCAAGGCACTGCTCTGGGCCGCTTCTCCCCTCACCGCCGGCGATCCTGACGCCCTGGCACCCCAGCCCAAGAACGGCACCTATCAGTACGATGCCACCCTCGCCAGCCAGGCTGCCACCTACTTCGGCACCGCGCTCAAGGAGGTCGAGGCAGGCAGCACCCGCTATCAGCTCGTAGGCTTCAACTATAGCGACATCTACAACCACACCGAGGCTTCGTCCGACGAGGACAACTACCACGAGATCTTCTACACCACCGGCCAGAGCTGGCTCAACCCCGGTGCCACCGAAGCGGTCTTCCAGGGCCCTGGCCACGAGGCCAACGGCACCAACTGGAACTTCGCCAAGCTCTGGGGCTCGAAGATCGAGAGCCTCGTGGAGCACGACAAGATCATCCACATGCCTACCGCCAACTACGTCAACTACGCCTACGGCATGGCCAATGGTCGCGCCCTCGACGATCCCGAGTCAGGCTTCGACCCCACACATCCCTTCCAGGGTCGTGACCCACGCTTCTACCATGACATCGTATTCGACGGCTTCCGCTATGTCAACGCCACCATTGAGGACGACGACACCTTCCGTCCGCAGCAGTACTGCGACTTCCAGACGGATGGTTACATGCGCGACAATTCGCTCGGCAGCCGCACTGGCTACTTCTGCCAGAAGCTCAATCCCCACCAGTGCAACAAGTTCGACGGCTACTACAACTGGTCGTACAACCTGCAGGCCTATCTGCCTTACATGCGTCTGGCTGAGATCTACCTGCTCTACGCCGAGTCGCTCGCCGCTTCTGGCAGCAGCACTGCCGGTGGCTGCACGCTCACCGCTGTCGATGCCATCAACCGTCTGCGTGATCGCGTAGGCTGCGAGGAGGTGGCTGCCGACCAGCAGTCGGGCAATGCGCTGATGGAGGTCATCCGTCGTGAACGTGCCTGCGAGCTCGCCTTCGAAGGCTTCCGCTGGAATGACCTGCAGCGCTGGTGCCTCCTCGACAAGGATCCTTACAACAAGAAGACCTCCCAGGAGTTCAAGCGTGTCAAGGCCAACGAGACCGTGGGCAAATATTCGGTCGAGAACAAGTGGTACCGCCAGAACGACCCTGCCGAAGCTGAGGTCTCTGGCTGGACCCAAGCCACCATCTGCACCCGCGAGTTCACCTCCAAGCACTATTGGTTCCCATTCCCCGACAGCGAGGTATACCTCTACGAGGAGTTCCCACAGAATCCCGGATGGTAATTTCACAGTTAAAAGTTAAAAGTTGAAAGTTAAAAGTTCTTGGCGGGTCAGACACCTCAGACAGAAAGCCAACGATCCATAACTGATGACTCATAACCAATAACTCCTAACTAATTCACCGAAAACAACAATGAATACACAATATATCAAATACATGCTGCTTCCCACAGCGCTCATCTCTTCGGTGGCATTTGCCCAAGAGGAGGACGAGAACGCAGGACAGAAGGTCAACGTAGCCTTCCGAGAAGTGGCAGAGCAGGACCTGCTGGGTGGCGTATCGGTGCTCGACTACGAGGAACTCTCGCAGAAGAACAACAACACCTACAGTCTCGACAACATGCAGGGATATGTGAGCGGCTTCAACGGAGCCTCTCTCTGGGGTCAGAGTGACTATCTGGTGCTCGTCGATGGAGTGCCGCGCGACGCCGACAATGTCAAGCCCGACGAGATAGCCCAAATCACTTTCCTTAAGGGAGCCCAGGCCGTCGTCCTCTACGGCAGCCGTGCCGCCAAGGGTGCCATCCTCATCACCACCAAGCGTGGCAACGACCAGGACCTCCAGGTCAATATCCATGCCAATACCGGCTGGGCCGTTGCCAAGTCCTATCCTGAATATCTGGGTGCCGCTGAGTATATGACCCTCTACAACGAGGCATTGGCCAACGATGGACTCGTCCAGAAGTACAGCCAGAGCGATATCTACAACACCTACGCAGGCGTCAATCCTTACCGCTATCCCAACACCAACCTCTATTCGAGCGACTACATCAAGAAGGCCTACAACCGCTCGGAGGTAGTGGCTGAGTTCCGTGGCGGCGCACAGCGTACCCACTATTACACCAACATTGGCTATCAGCGCCAGGGCGACCAACTCAATTACGGCAACACTACCAATAACTACACCGACCGCCTCAACGTCCGCGGCAACGTCGACATGAAACTCGCCGACTGGATCAAGGCATACGTTGATGCCAATGTCACCTTCTACAGCGCACGTTCAGCAGCGGGAGATGACTTCTGGGAAGCTGCAGCCACCCTGCGTCCCAACCGTGTAGTTCCTTTCATTCCTTACTCCAGCCTCGACGCGAACAATTCCACCACGGCTGCACTGATGAGCACTGCCCAGAACTATGATGGCTACTTCTTCGGAACGCCTTCGGATGCCATCTCGGGCGAGTACACCAATGCAATCGCTGATGGTTATGGAGCAGGCACAACCAAGTACAACAGCCGTCACTTCGAGTTCACCCTCGGTCTGGACTTTGATCTGGCACGCGTGCTGAAGGGTCTCTCCTTCCATACGATGTTTGCTGTCGACTATGCCACTGCCTACAGCCTCAGTTACAATGATTCCTATGCCACCTACCAACCCACTTGGGGCAACTACAACGGTCAGGAAATCATAACAGCCATTACCAAGCAGGGTAATGACGAGCATTCAGGTCAGCAGGAAGCCAGCGGTTCGACTTACAACCAGATCATCGACTTCAACGCCCACTTTGATTACCGTCGCACCTTTGCTGACCGCCACAACGTCGAGGCCATGCTCCTCGCCAACGGCTATCAGCAGACCGTCTCGGGCGAGTACCACAAGACCACCAATGTCAACTCTGGTCTGCTCCTCTCCTACAACTATGACCATCGCTACTATGCCGAAATCGGCGACGCCGTAGTCTATTCGGCCAAGCTTGCCGAAGGTCATCGCATGGGTCAGAACGAGGCCATCACCCTGGGTTGGAACCTGGCTCGTGAGAACTTCATGGAGGGCTCCATTTTCGACGACCTCAAGCTCAGCGCCAGCTACAGCCTCCTCAACGAGGACATCGACATCGAGGACTACTACATGTACGCTGCCGACCTCTCCAACAGCGGCGACGTATGGTGGGGATGGGGTGCAGGCGACTCGCAGCATGCCACGGTCTCAGCACGCGGTGCCAACGAAGACCTCGACTTCATCCAGCGCAAGGAGTTCTCTGTCAACCTCAAGGGCTCGCTCTTCCAGAAGTCACTGACGTTCGACGCTTCGTTCTTCCGCACCGACGTTGACGGTCTCATCATCACCCCGACGAACCTCTACCCCAGCTACTTCTCGACCTATTATCCTGAGGCAAGTTTCATCCCCTACACCAACTACAACAACAACCGCTACTACGGTTTCGACCTCAGCATCAATTACAAGAAGCAGCTCACCGAAAACTGGCAGTTCGCTGTCGGTGCCAACATGACCTGGTACAACACTGAGGCCACCAAGCGTGACGACAGCAACTACGCCGATGCCTACCAGAACCGTCAGGGCAAGCCGCTCGACACCATCTGGGGCTACGAGTGCCTTGGCCTCTTCAAGGATCAGGACGAGATCGACGCCGCTCCCGAGCAGAAGCTTGGCGAGACCGTCCGTCCCGGTGACCTCCGCTACAAGGATCAGAACGGTGACGGCGTGATCGACACCAAGGACCAGGTTGACCTGGGCCGTGGTGGCTGGTATGGCAATCCTCTGACTCTCGGTCTGAACCTCACCCTGAAGTGGAAGGGCCTCAGCCTCTTCGTGCTCGCCACCGGCGGCTTCGGCGGCCAGGCCACCAAGAACAATTCCTACTGGTGGGTCTATGGTGACGGCAAGTACAGCGCTCCCGTGCGCGGTCGTGCCATCGTCGAGGATGGTGTGGTCACCAACGCCTCCACCGCTACCTATCCCCGCCTCACTACCGGTTCGGGTGCCAACAACTTCACTACCTCCGACTATTGGCTCTACTCCACCGACCAGTTCAACCTCAGCAAGGTGCAGGTCACTTACGACTTCCCCAGCAGTTGGTTCGACGGCAAGGTAGTCAAGGGCGTCTCGCTCTTTGCCAACGGCAACAGCCTCCTCACCCTCGCCAAGGAGAAAGAGATCCTCGAGATGAACGTCGGCTCCGCTCCTCAGAACCGCTTCTATCAGTTCGGTGCCTCTGTCAAGTTCTAACCTAATACGCTACAACAATGAAAACCTCAATATTCAAGGCATCTCTCCTTCTGGGCAGCATCGCCGCCCTCGCCTCCTGCGACGACGTCTTCGAGCCTGCGCTCGAGAACATCAACGGTGTCGAGAAGATGTACACCGATGCCAGCTATGCACAGGGCATCTTGGGCAACGCCTACCTGCTGATGCCTTACCAAACCACGCCACAGAGCGACCTTGCCACCGACGATGCCGTCTCGAACGACCAGTCGAACTCCTATCTACAGATGGCCATCGGCAACTGGACGTCCGACAACGACCCCCTCTCGCAGTGGAAGAACCGGCTCAACGCCATCCAGTATGCCAACATCATGGTGGCCAACGCCAGCCAGGTGCAATGGTCAACCGACGAGAAACTCAACTCGATGTTCATCGACCTCTTCCAGGGCGATGCCTATGGTATGCGTGCCCTCCAGATGTTCTACCTGCTCCGTGCCCATGCCGGACTGGTCGACGGCCAGATGTTGGGTGTGCCCATCCTGCGCGAGTATCAGGATGCCTCGGCCGACTTCAATCAGCCCCGCGCCACCTTCCGTGAGTGCATCGACTCCATCATGATCGACATCGAGCGTGCCCTGACGCTCCTCCCCTACCAGTACGGCGACATCACCGACGACAGCCTCGTGCCCGACAAGTACAAGGTCCAGGGCATCCTCGCTGGCAAGTACACCCGCACCTTCGGCGCCCATCAGAAGGGCAAGATCAACGGTCAGATTCTCCAGGCTCTGCGCGCCCAGGTAGCCCTTCTGGCCGCCAGCCCCGCCTATGCCGAGTATTCCGGAGTGACAATGGCCGATGCTGCCAAGTACGCAGCCATCGTCATTGATGGCAAGGAAGTGGTCTCCAATGGCTACACCTGGTTCTGCAATACCAAGGAGATCGCCGGCCTCCAGAAGGGCGACAATGCCCCCGAGTGCATCTGGCAGACCTCTGTATCACAGCGCACCACCAACGAGGCCAACTACTATCCTCCGTCAATCTACGGCGGCGGTGACTGCAACCCCTCGCAGAACCTCGTCGATGCCTTCCCGATGCTCAATGGCTACCCCATCAGCGACAGCCGCTCAGGCTATGATGCCAACGACCCCTACACTGGTCGCGACGGCCGCCTCTCAGCCTACATTCTCTACGATGGCCAGACCATGGGTTCGGGCGATGCCACCATCACCACCGGCACCTACAAGTCGGGCAACGTCGATGGATTGAACTACACCACCGGAGCATCCACCCGCACCGGCTACTACCTGCGCAAGCTCCTTCGTCCTGACGTCAACCTCAATCCTTCGAGCACCACCTCCCAGCAGAGCTACGATGCCCGCATCCGCTACACCGAGATCTTCCTCGACTTTGCCGAGGCTGCCAACGAAGCTGTAGGTCCCAACGGAGCCATCGCCGGCACCGACTGGACTGCCAAGACCGTCATCAAGGCGCTGCGTGAGCGTGCTGGCATCTGCACCGGCAGTGCCGATCCTTACCTCGACGAATGTGCAAGCGACCAGACCAAGATGCGCGAGCTGATCCGCAACGAGCGTCGCCTCGAGCTCTGCTTCGAGAACCACCGCTTCTACGACCTACGTCGCTGGAAGGTCGACCTCAGCAAACTCAACGAGACCGTACGCGGTGCCCAGATCAGCCAGCAGAATGCCGGCTTCACCAGCATCGACGTCGAGACCCGCAACTACAAGGATTACCAGTACTACGGTCCTATCCCCTACTCCGAGGTCATCAAGTACAGCAACCTCCAGCAGAATCAGGGCTGGTAATGAATCGGTGCTTTCAGCAACAAATCAGCAAAGCAACAAAACAACAAAATAACCAAACCAACGTTGTTTACAACTATGAAAAAGTATATTCTCCCCCTTCTTGCCCTGTCGTCTGTAGCTTTGCTCAGCGGCTGCAAGAATGCGGAACATGAATTCTCAGACTACGAGGGCGGCACCACCGTCTACTTCCCTTACCAGCGCCCCGTCCGCACCATTCTGCTGGGTGGCGGCGTGGAGTACGACAATTCACTCGACAATGCCCACAAGTTCCGCATCCTGGGCTACGGTGCCGGTGCCTACAACTCCTATGAGTACACCTTCCAATACGCCGTCGACGAGTCGCTCGTCGACACCTATGCTCCTGCTCCCACCTCTACCGTCCGTGCCATGCCTCAGTCCTACTACAAGATCTCTGGCAACACCTCGACCTACTACGGCAACTTCAATTCCGGCTTCGAGGTGGAGCTCACCGACGCCTTCTTCCAGGATCCGTACTCCCTCTTGTCGCATTGGGTCATCCCCATCCGCATGTCGAACGTCACAGGTGCCACCCGCATCCTTGACTCCACTTATGCCGAAGAGAATGACCTCAGCCCCATGGACTACACGCTTTACTGCGTCAAGTACGTCAATCCCTGGGAAGGCTACTACCTGCTCAAAGGCACTGCCGCCGACCTGCTCGACTGCACCATAATCAGGGTCTACACCACCTCGCTCACTACCTGCGAGTACCGCAATCCCGACTACGTCACCATGACCCTCGACTTCGGCTCGGAGACGAGCACCCAGTGCACCATCACGGGCGAGGGTGTAGCAGGCACTGGAACCTTCGGCTCAGGCACCGAGGCCAAGGCTTGGGGCGACAAGGACCGCGATGCGCTCTACCTCAACTACACCGTCGGTTCGAAGACCTACCAGGACACCCTCGTTCTGCAGCGCCGTGGTGACTTTGCTGGCACCATCATCGAGTTCTGATTCCTCTCTTCTCAACAACTAGGGTGTCAAGAACTCCCTGTTTCTGACACCCTGACCAACCTACCTAACAACGAAATAACAAAATAACGTCGCACCAGCGACAGAAAACGTTATTTACCATTATGAAACATATCAATCACTGGCTGCTTGCCGCTACGGGTCTGCTGATGCTCACCTCCTGCGCTGACGAGTTCGACACAAACTCCTACGTCGTCTCGCGCCCAGGTTCCGCCGAGCTCTACGACTACCTCAACGACTATCAGCCGCTCAAGGAATACCTCGACCGCTCGGCTCATCCCAACTTCAAGGTGAGCGCAGCGCTCACAGCCTCCACCTTCAACCAGAAGGGCATGCTCTACGCCCTCGCCCAGACCAACTTCGACGAGATCGTCGCAGGCAATGCCATGAAGATGGCAAGCTGCGTCGACGACAAGGGTAACATGGACTTCGGCACCGTCACCTCGTTCGTCAACACCGCTGAGGATGCCGGTCTCACCGTCTATGGCCACACCCTGGCCTGGCACTCTCAGCAGCCCGTCAAGTACCTGCAGTCACTCATTGCTGACGTCGAGATCCCAGTCGATGACACCGCCGACGATACGCCTGCCTACGAGGTCTACGTCGACGAGAACTTCGACGACGGCAACACTACCATGATTGGCTGGGGCAACGGCTCCACCCGCGTCATCGAAGACGGCGTCATGCACTGGAACAATCCCTCCGTCACCAACTCCTGGTCAGCACAGGCTGCCTACGACTTTGCCGAAGAGATTCCTGCTGCCACCACCCTCAAGCTGCGTTTCAAGGTGCGCGGCTCCACCTCGGGCACCATCGGCATCGGCATGCAGGATCCCTCGACCTACGGAGGATGCGGCAATTTCGATGACTGCGCCATCACCGAGGATTGGACCACTTACGAAGGCAAGTGCACCGTCAGTGCTGCCAATGCCAAGCGCTTCATCTTCAGCTTCGGTGCCTTCGCTGGCGACATCTACCTCGACGACCTGAAGCTTTACTCAGGCGAGGAGGCGGTCAACGTCTACCTGGTCAACGAAGACTTCGACAACGGCTCCACATCTATGGGTGGCTGGGGCAATGGCTCCACCCGCACCATCGAGGACGGCGTCATGCACTGGAACAACCCCTCGGTCACCAACTCCTGGTCGGCTCAGGCAGCCTACGACTTTGCCGAGGAGGTACCTGCAGCCACCACCCTCTACCTCACCATGAAGGTACGAGCATCGGGCAGCGGCTCGATGGGCATCGGCATGCAGGATCCCTCGACCTACGGCGGATGCGGCAACTTCGACGACTGTGCTTTCACCGAGGAGTGGTCCGAGTACTCCAGCCACTGCACCGTCAATGCCGCCAATGCCAAGCGTTTCATCTTCAGCTTCGGTGCCTTCGCAGGCGACATCTACCTCGACGACATCCAGCTCTATTATAAGGAAGAGAACACAGGCGGTGGCGGCCAGACCGGCAGCTACTGGATGAACGTCATCACCAACAGCGACATGACGGGCTCCGACTTCAGCAACTTCATCGTCCGCGAGCCTGGCAAGGCCGATGCCGAAGGTCCTGGCTATGCTGGCGAGGGTCCTGACGGTGGCTACTGTGTCAAGATCACTTCGCACGACAATCCTACCAATGCCTGGGACACCCAGTTCTTCATCACCTCCAGCAAGACCTGGGAGGGCGGTGAGAAGTACAAGATCTCGTTCGACTACAAGGCCTCGCAGGATGCCACCTGCTCTACGCAGTGCCACGGCGCGCCCGGCAGCTACCTCCACTGGCAGATGCTCAGCCCCACCCCAAGCTTCACCACCGAGTGGCAGCACTACGAGCTGGAGAGCACCATCCCCGGCGAGGGCGACGGCATGCAGACCATTGCCTTCAACCTGAACGAACTCGGCTCAGCCACCACCTACTACTTCGCCAACATCGAGTGGAGCTACGAGATCACGGGCAACACCCGTCCGCAGACCGACGAAGAGAAGAAGGCTCACCTCACCACCGCCCTCACCAGGTGGATCAACGGCATCGTCGCTGCCACCGGCGGCAAGGTCAAGGCCTGGGATCTCGCCAACGAGACCGTCTCAGGTTCGGGCAATGTCGATGGCTACTATGCCCTCCAGCATGGCACCGACGACACCAACTTCTACTGGCAGGATTACCTGGGCGACGTTGACTACGTAGTCATCGCCGAAAAGGCTGCACGCGAGGCATACGCTGCCATCGAGGGCACCAACCCCAGCGACCTCAAGCTCTTCATCAACGACTACAACCTCGAGTCCACCTGGGACAACAACAAGAAGCTCGAGTCGCTGATCTACTGGATCGGCAAGTGGGAGGAGGCAGGTGCCCAGATTGACGGCATCGGCAGCCAGATGCACATCAGCTACTACCTCGATGCCACCAAGCAGAAGAGCCAGGAGGAGCACATCACCCGCATGCTCGAGCTGATGGCCAAGACCGGCAAGCTGGTCCGCATCTCCGAGCTTGACATGGGCGTCATCGACCTCGACGGCAATGCCATGCAGACCGAGGACCTCACGTTCGACATCGAGAAGCAGATGGCCGACTACTATCAGTGGATCATCGAGCAGTACCTCAGCATCGTGCCCACAGCCCAGCAGTACGGCATCTGCCAGTGGTGCCTCACCGACTCACCTGCCAGCAGCAGCTGGCGCGCCGGTCAGCCTGTAGGCCTCTGGACCGAAGATTACCTCCGCAAGCCCGCCTACGCCGGCTGGGCCGAGGGTCTCAAGAAGTAATATCCATCCCTGCCGTACACGCTGCTCTGTCAGGGTGTACGGCAGATTTGTTTTCACCCACCCACATCATGAAGCCATTTATTTCAATCCTTGCCCTTGCAGCGGCTACCCTCCTTGCTCCCCTCCATGCCCAGGGACTCAAGGATACGTACAAGGACTACTTCAAGGTCGGCGTCGCCATCAACGTCCGCAACCTCACTCCCGAGCAGGAAGAGATCATCCTGCGCGACTTCAACAGCGTCACCTGCGAGAATGCCATGAAGCCCATCGAGGTTCATCCCAGCGAAGGTGTCTGGGACTGGTCGCGGGCTGACAGCATCGCCAACTTCTGCCGCCGCAACCACATCCCCATGCGCGGTCACAACCTGCTCTGGCACACCAACCAGGGCGCCCACTGGATGCTCTACGACAAGAAGGGCAAGTTCGTCAAGCCCGAAGTCTTCTACAAGCGTCTGCGCGAACACATCCACACCGTAGTCAATCGCTACAAGGACATCTGCTGCTGCTGGGATGTCGTCAACGAGGCGATGTCCGACGGCGGCCGTCCCGGTCGTCACGGCGAGCAGCCCAGCCCCTACCGCGAGCAGTCGCTCTACTACGAGTTCTGCAAGGCCAACGGTGGCGAGGGCGACGAGTACATCGCCAAGGCGTTCGAGTTCGCCCGTGAAGCTGACCCCGATGCCCTCCTCTTCTACAATGACTACAACGAAGCCGACCCCCAGAAGAGCCAGCGCATCTACAACATGGTCAAGAAGATGAAGGCTGCCGGCGTCCCCATCGACGGCATCGGCATGCAGGGTCACTACAACATCTACGGCCCCTCGATGGATGACGTAGCTGCTGCCATCGACCTCTATGCCTCCATCGTCGACCACATCCACGTCACCGAGCTCGACATCCGTGCCAACCAGGAGATGGGCGGCCAGCTGCAGTTCAGCCGTCAGGGTATGGAGATCAAGTCCTACGTCCGCACCCTGCACATGGACCAGTACTGCCAGCTCTTCCGCACCCTGCGTCAGCATAATGACATGATCGTGTGCGTCACCTTCTGGATCCTCTCTGACATGGACTCCTGGGTCGGCACCTCGAACTTTCCCCTCCTCTACGACGGTGACCTCAAGGCGAAGCCCGTCTACTATGCCGTGCGTGACTTCGATCCTGCCCTCGACAATGTCGACATCAAGGACGACTGGCAGCCCAGCGAGCTCAATCAGCCTGGTCATGACTATCCGCAGGTCAATTCGCAGGGTTTCGCACGCTTCCGCGTCGAGGCTCCACAGGCACGTTCGGTCATCGTCAGTCTCGGTCTCGGCGGACGCGGCGGCACCGTGCTCCATAAGGACAAGGAGGGTGTCTGGACAGGCATGACTGAGGGTCCCATGGATCCCGGCTTCCACTACTATCACCTCACCGTCGATGGCGGCACCTTCAACGATCCCGGCACGCACAACTTCTTTGGTTCCTGCCGCTGGGAGTCGGGCATTGAGGTCCCCACGCACGAGGACACCGCCTTCTACGCCTACCACAAAGAGGTTCCCCACGGCAACGTCCAGCAGGTGCTCTTCTGGAGCGAGAGCGGCAAGTGCCAGCGCACCGCCTGGGTCTATACCCCGGCTGGCTATGGCAAGAATGTCGACAAGAAGGGACGCGAGGTACAGAAGGGCACGCAGCAGCGCTACCCCGTCCTCTACCTTCAGCACGGCTGGGGCGAGAACGAGACCACCTGGTTCCGTCAGGGCCATGCCGGCCTGATTCTCGACAACCTCATCGCCGAAGGCAAGGCTGAGCCCATGATCGTAGTCATGGCGTACGGCTTGACCAACGACTTCAAATGGGGTCAGAAGCGCAATGAGGACTGGTGGCGTCCCTTCGAGACCCTCATGGTCCAGGAACTCGTCCCCTACATCGATGCCAACTTCCTCACCCTTGCCGACCGTGACCACCGCGCCATGGCAGGCCTCTCGATGGGCGGCATGGAGACGCACCAGATCACCCTCGCCAATCCTGCCCTCTTCGGCTATTGGGGCCTCTTCTCCGGCGGACAGTACAGCGTCCAGGAACTGCAGGGCGTGCAGGCTCCCCACCTGATGTTCGTCAGCACGGGCGAGAAGGAACGTCCCGTCGAGGTCCGTCAGTCGGTCAGCGACCTCCAGGCAGCTGGCTACAATGCCGTCAGCCACGTCTCGTCTGGCACTGCCCACGAGTTCCTCACCTGGCGTCGTGCATTGCGCGAATTTGCTCCGCTGCTGTTCCGGTAACACCTCAATGTTGACAACGGACGAGGAACGATATTCCGACGGTATCGTTTCCTTGTCCGTTGTCCCAATCTAATCCTTATCCCATGAAGCATCACCTCCCCTCCAGCCTCCTCTCTGGGGCGCTACATGCACTCCCCTGGCTCCCCTTCCTCTACCTCTTCTGCTGTAGCGACGTGCTCTATCAGGCACAGTCGCGTTCGTTGTTTATGCAGGGCACGCAGTTCTGGGAGGAGTGCATGCGTTCGGCAGGCGGTGCCGTCACTTGGGTCGCGCTGGCGCTCACCCAACTCTTCTATTATCCTTGGCTCGGCAGCCTTGCCCTCCTTATCCTTTGGGTAGGGCTGTGGTGGCTGTTGCGTCGCGTCTTCCCAACGTCGACGCGCTGGCAGTGGCTGCACATGCTCATCCCCTTCTGCCTCTTCGCCAGCTGCCTGGACCTCGGTTATTGGACCTATTACCTCAAGTATCCAGGCTACTATTTCCGCCCCACCCTCGGCATCCTCGCGACCGTACTGCTGCTCCTATGGAGGCATCGTCGCTGGGGATGGCTGATGAGCCTCATCACCCTCTGCTTCTATCCGCTGCTCGGCTGCTGGGCTGTCCTGGCGCTCATGCTGCGGGCACTGCGCAGCGGCATGGCACGTCAATGGATCAATTGCCTCACCGCCTCTCTGCTCGCGCTCATCGGACCAGGGCTACTCTCATCTCTCTATGCCAACCTTCGTCCCGTCGATGCCTGGACGGTCGGCTTTCCCTTCATAGTCTCCAACCAGTATCACTCGCTCCCACGCACCCTCCCCTTCCTCCTCATTCTGGCATTGTTCGTCCTCCTCATCGTTCTGGCTCATCGCGCCTATCGCTTCGGCGTACGCGTCGAGCCTGAGGTCCGTCCCCTGTCACTGCGAACCAGGCTCCGCCCCTTCGTACTCACACTCCTGTTCGCCGGCATCTCCTGGTGGGTCAATTTCGGCGATCATAATTATCATGCCGAGCTCCGCATCACGCGAGCCATCGAGCGCTTCGACTGGCGCACTGTCCTCGACGAAGTCTCCTCCGCCCCGCACGGCGTCACCCGTCAGATGGTCGTGGACAAGAACCTTGCCTTGCTCTACACAGGTCATCTCAGCGACCTCTTCTTTGCCTTCCCCAATGCCGGCATTGCCCCGGCTGCCACCGACTCGCTCGCAGTCCATCTGAACCAGACCTGTGCCCCACAGTCGTTCCTCTACCACGGCATGGTCAACGACGCCATCCACTGGAGCATCGAGAACAGCGTGGAGTATGGACTGACAGTGGCAGACCTGCGGACGATGTCGCTCGCAGCCATCATCGCCGGGGAATCGCAGCTTGCAACCAAATACCTGCAGATGCTCAGTCTCACCTGGTTCCACCGCAGCTTCGTACGGCGCTATTATCCGCTCACGCAGCACCCTGAATGGATTACCGATTATCCCGAACTGCAACTCATGCAGGAGCTCCATCAGGACCTCGAGGAATATGTCGACGGTGACGATGGCAACACCGAGTGGCGCATCTACCGCTGCTTCAGCCAGCAGCTCGTCCACCGCAGTCCCGTCGGCCGGGAGCTGGCCCTCACCTATGCCATGATGCGCAAGGATCAGCCCACCTTCTGGCACCACCTTGCCTGCTACGCCGACCTTCTCTCTGCCGGGAAGGTCACCGGCGAATCTTTGGCGAAGGCAACGGGTGAGGCTGATGTGAAGGCCACGGGCCAATCGGTCATGCCCCTGCAGTACCAGCAGGCGGCCTACCTCTTCACGCAACTCGATCCAACCGGCCATCCTGCTTCCGACTATCGTTTCGACCCGGTCATTCCGCAGGCCTATGCCAGCTTCGAAGCACAGGCGCAGCAATACCTTGCCCGGCATCACTCCGATGCCGAGCTTACCTCCGACCTTCAGCCGCTCTTCGGCTCCACCTACTGGTGGTTCTTCTACTTCTGCAACAATTGACAATGACTGACGAACAATGAATACTGCCTGCCGTGAACCCCACGTCTCACGCCTCGGCGTGAAGACATTCATCCTGCTTGTGCTCCTCTGTCTTACCTCATGTCGCCCTACGCCCCCCTCCGACGCGACTCCGGCGGGTCGGACGCCCAACATTCAGCCAGACTATGTGGACGTCACCATCCCATGCAACCTCTGCCCCATCAACTTCGGCGTGCGCGAGCAGTGCCGAGAGGTAGTGGCTTGCCTCTCCACCCCCACACTATCATTCACCTACGGGCACGGCATGCAGGTCATCATCGACCCCAGTGAATGGCAGCAGCTCACCGCCTCGGCGGTGGGCGGTGACATACGGGTGGAGCTCTGGAGCCGTGACGCTGAGGGATGGACCGCCTACGACCCGTTCACGGTGCACGTGTCGCCCGACAGCATCGACTCCTGGATTACCTATCGACTCATTCCTCCCAGCTACGTTGCCTATGAAGAACTCATCATCGAGCAGCGCAACCTGACCACATTCGAGACGCGCGAACTCTACAACAACCAGCGCGTGCAGGACGCCACCCACGGCCAATGCATCAACTGCCACTCCTTCCAGAACTACCGCACCCGGCGCTTCCTCTTCCACATCCGTCAGGCATGGGGCGGCACAGTCATCGTCAATGACGGCAAGGTCAGCAAGGTCGACCTCAAGCGCCCTGAGACAATCTCAGCTGGTGTCTACCCCGCCTGGCATCCCACCGAACAACTCATTGCCTTCTCGACCAACCGCACGGCACAGGTCTTCCACAGCGTCGATCCTGCCAAGGTCGAGGTCTTCGATTCAGCAAGCGGCCTCATCCTCTACGATCCACTCACCGACCAGGTCACCACCATCGTCGATGACTCGCTCCAGCTCGAGACCTTCCCCACCTGGAGTCCAGACGGAGGTTATCTGTATTATTGTTCCGCCCGCCTTCCGTATGTGCACAATGATTCGACGGCTGCAGCCTCTCCCGATATCTCCGACCCCGCCTTGCTCACCGTCAGCCATTACCAGAAGCTGCGATATGACCTGCTGCGTCGTTCATTCGACCCCGTCACACGGCAGTTTGGCGAAGCCGAGATGGTCTATCAGGCATCGGCAGATTCACTCAGCGTCACGCTACCCCGCATCAGCCCCGATGGGCGCTGGCTGACCTGCAGCGTCGCCCCATACGGGTGCTTCCACGTCTGGCATCCGTCAGCCGACATCGCCCTCATTGACCTTGCAGCCAATGAAGCTGCGAGCACGGACACGACCGCCCTCTCTGTACCTTGCTCCCGGCTCATGACATTCAGTTCACCTACAGCCTCCGACAGCTACCCCTCCTTCTCAAGCACGGGACGCTGGCTGATGTGCGCCTCACGTCGAGACGATGGCAACTACACCCGCCCCTACATTGCCCATTTCGCAGCCGACGGCAGCATTGACAAGCCTTTCGAGGTGCCACAGCAATCGCCTGCCTTCTACAACCTCAGCTTCAAGTCTTTCAACCGTCCGGAATTCACGATAGAGCCCGTCACCACCTCCATCTCTGACTTTTCTGAGCTACGCTAACCAAGAACCTTGGGATAGGCCTCCTGCACGCAACCAGTACCCCTTCGATGCTCATGGAAGACATGACGACACGGCCATCGAAGGCTACGACGGCATCGTAAAGGCGGGCATTATCGGTGGCGAGATGCCTGCCGACGAGGAAAGCCCTCTTCTCGCAGCGAATAAGCTCACTTTGACCGCGGCACTCCCGTTTTGTGCAGCATTTCGGAGTGCCGCGGTCGAAGCACTCCCATTTCGTGCAGCAAATCGGAGTGCCGCG
>R14__coassemble_104_pt1 | contig 70273 bp, 50 predicted proteins | sample R14__metabat2_high_PE_017 | metagenome-assembled genome bin R14 | reverse complement strand
CCTTGTGACCGGCAGGAATATAAGTTAATTCCATACTGATTTATTTATAATTACGGGGGCAAAGATACGGAAAAATCTGATTATTGCCAAATTTTCTCATAAAAAAGCGCCAAAAAGTTGGACGATTCAGAATTTTATCCTATCTTTGCGGGCAGATTTGGCTAATCCTAGCCAATGACTTTCATCATAATCATCAAACAAAATGACTCTCATCCTCATACTAATCATCACAGCCGCAGTCCTGCTGGCATTGACAGGCATCCTGGGCGCCATCATTCCAGCACTGCCTGGACCCCCGCTCTGCTGGGCTTCCTTGCTCATTGCCTATCTGAGCTGCCCGAACTACGTCAGCTCATCCCTGCTATGGTGGATGCTGGCATTGACCATAATTGCACAGGTCCTTGATTACATTGCCCCCATCTGGATGACGAAAGCCGGCGGCGGCAGCAAAGCTGCCATCACCGGCTCGACAGTGGGTCTCCTACTTGGCCTCTTCATGATGCCCACAGGTCTGATACTGGGCCCGCTCATCGGTGCCTTCGTAGGCGAGATGCTGAGCAGCCAGCAGATGGGTCGCGCCACGCGCATGGCGTTGCTTTCATTCCTCTCCTTTCTGCTCACCACTGGTCTGAAGCTGGTGCTCAGCCTCGTGATGACCTTCTACACAATGGCTGCTTTCTGGCACAGGGTAGTATAACTACTGCAGATAGGTACGATTGGAAAGCACGGCAGTCCATCCGCTGTAATTCGGCACGTTGAAACGAACATACTGTGCACCACGCTGCAATATGTCCGAAATCTGGTACTCAGCATCGCCAAACAGCACGGTCTCGCTCGTAATGGCATCATCCGTAAGGACACCCACTACCTCCTTTTGCGCATCGTAAAAGACGGCGATGACATTATCCTTCACATTAATGAGCAACTGGCTATAATCCGTACAGTCAATATAGTCGGTGATGCTATAGGCATCGTGATGTACCTCTGATCCATCCACGGCGAGACTTTTGCCTTCAGTGGACATGATTGTCGTCTGATCCTCATAGATGAGCAAATCCTCAAAGGCTCCAGTCTCCTTGGTCTGATCGACTATAATCGTGGGAGCTTTGACCGCTCGCTCGACAAGATTGGACTGGAAGAACGACACCAGATTATCTACCTCACTAGGATTGTCAGCATAAACATTTTCCTTGAGCCAAGAGATTACCTGCTGTTGGACATTGGCGCCCTCCGAACCACCATAATTATCATAGAGGTATTGGAAGACAGATCGCATTTCGGCCGTAAACTCCTTGTGACCGTCACCATCCTCATCGTAACCCATATCTGGATCGTCAATGATGCGACCGAGAGTGTAAATGTCGGACAACACTCTAGTGGCAAATGACGTCAACTCCCAATCTTTCACTATGTCCGCCTCGGAAACACCACATAAAGCCTCGATGATCAATGCCATGCAGCCAGTACGATCTGCTCCCGCTGAACAATGGAAATAGGTGCAACGACCGGCAGCAATCTGAGTTTTGATGAACGACAAGAAATTACCCACATGTTGACAACTGGACTGTGGCTTCTTGGCGAAAAGGTACATGTAATAGTCCATCGTCTCCCTTTCGAAAGCATCATCATCGCATCCCAAAGGATTCTGCGTAACGTATTCATCGTCGTCACGAAGGTCGAATTCTGCGCTGATACCGGCATCAAGAAGCATTTCAATGCCAGCATCTGTGATGCCAGGGGTGCCGCAATAAGACTTATAATAGCCATCGAAAGTGGCGCCACGAACCAGTTTGCCATACGCCAACCGTCCTGACACATTGCCAGTCACATCATAAACTGGCCATCCGCCCAGATCACGAATGTTCAACACATTCTCCGCTTTAAGCATACGCAATCTGCCTTGTGTCTTGAAGATTCCGTTGGATAGCACTTTGCCGCTACTGCTCAACACCCGATACCAATAGACGGTCTGAGGGACTAAATTGTAAGCCTCGGCTTCACCGCTCGTGACAGAGAAAGTCAACGCCTCACTGAATGCCGGGCTAGTGGAAAGTTGCACGCTGCTGCCACCCTCAGCCGGGATGGTCACACTCTGAGGTTGTTCTGTCCAACCGGGAATGAAAGTCGCCTTTTGTTCCACTTGCTCCAAATACCAATTGCCCCCACTATCGCTGAGCAGACTGCTACCTTCCCTGCCAATCGTATTGTCATAAGACGTAGCTGCATCCGTCAAATATTTGGTGACGACGCTATTCTCCAGCGAAACGCTCAGACTTGGCAGTTGCTGATAGGCTCGAGTGGAGACTTGTCCACTCGAGACACTCTGCGATTTTGATGTCGGCACCTGCAAACAGGTTGCCACAAGTGCAATTATAAGAACCCGGGATATATTCATGCTGATAAGGAGTGTTTTGCATGGCAAAGATATGGATTTTTGGGAACTTGTCAAAAAAATCTTTATTAAAAAAAGAATCGCTTATTGCAAAATCAGCAAAAGTGCTATCCAACTGACAACTGCGCTATACATTTTTATGGCAAGATTAGCAAAAAACAACGCTCAAACTAACAAAAATAGCAGAAGTATGAATAAAATTTGACGAAAGTTGGATTTTTTAGGAGAAATATTTGGAAATATCGGGAAATATTTCTACCTTTGCCCCGCACTTTTTGGGTTATAGACACTGGTCTGTCACTAACAATAGCGAAACAACACAATCCCCGCCAATACCTGTCATGGATAGTAGTTGGCGAATAGACATCAAACAGAAAATGGAAAAACAACCATCATCCCGTCACTCGGTTTGCCATCTGATGTTGTGCATGATTGCACTCAATCTGCTCCAAACGACAACGGCAAATGCCAAGACTATCTTCTCCTATACAGCCAAAGGCGGAGCCATCAGCACGCCCCAAGGAGAATTCTTGGATCAGGACGGTCTGCCTCTTTCTGTCTCCGCCACTACAACCGAAATGACGTTTGATGGAGAGGTTTCCTCCATTGGCAGTTACGCTTTCCACAACTGTGCATCCCTACTGACGCTTCAACTCCCCGATTGCGTCACCGAAGTAGGATATTTTACCTTTTCGAATTGCGATGAATTAACCGAACCTATTTACAACGAGACCCTTTTTGCCCGTCTCCCCATCTCCTATACCGGACATTATATCATTCCTGAGACTATCGAAACCATCACTTCAGCAGCCTTCCGTAAATGTACTGGTCTGACGGGCGTCACTATTCCCTCGTCGGTAAGTAAGATTGAAACGAGCGCCTTTGCAGGCTGTACCCAATTGACCTCCATCACAATTCCTGCCAGTGTACACGAGATTGAGGACTATGCTTTCTGCAACTGCACTAACCTGCAAAAAGTATATTTCGAGGCCGAAATCCCCGCTGAAATTTCAGCCAAGGCCTTCGAGGGAGCGGACAATTGCGTGCTCTTTGTGCCGGCCAACAGTGTTACAGCCTATCAACAGGTCTGCAGCCTGCCAGCAGCCCCTATTCTTGATTCAGAAACAGAAAATTCGATGGTATCTTTTGCTGGAAGTTTCAAGAACGAGACTCTCTTCGGCATACTAAATGAGGCTATTTCCAATTCCAAAGCCCTCGTAGTCGACCTGAAAGATGTTACCGAGGTACCAAGTGGCGCCACCGTTGCCACACCTTGCGAAAACACACTTATCAAGACCAGCAAAAATCTCGGTCTTTCCAACGATCAAAATGTCGTAATCGCTGGCACTTGTGACAATCTGGTAATCACCGATAACCAGCCATTTACGAACGACGAAGCGTTCCAAGCCTACCGTGCCATCTACAACCGCAGCATGACCAATATCTGGGGCACAATTTGTCTGCCTTTCTGTTTACAGTCAGACGAACATGTCCAGTACTACACGGGAGGTTCCATATCAGACAACGTGTTGACTCTGGAGAAGGCCGATGAGGTACCTGCCTGCCAACCGGCTATCTTCAAACGACTTGACACAGGAAGCAGTTCCGTTTCGATTGAGGGCAATAGCGTCAGTGTTGCCCTAACCGATGTCGACAAGACTTCGACCACAGACATTACACTCCATGGAACCTTCACTTATCAAGAACTCGAGGAAGAAGGTCTCTATTACATCGCGCAAAACAAATTCTGGCTCAAGACGGAAGGCCAACCTTTGATCATGAACGCTTTCCGTGCCTGGTTCACTTGCAGTGACAGTCAGAAGGCGCGCTCACTCACCATCTCAGAAGACGAATCTGCGGACTTGAAAGCAATCAGTTCCATTATGACGGGCGATGCCACCTACTACGACCTCGACGGTCACCAACTGACCGACTTGCGAGAAGGAATGAACATCGTCAAGACACCAGACGGAACCACCCAGAAAGTGCTAATCAAATAACGACCCATGAAGTCATATTTCCCCTCACTTCTTTCCTTGACTTTAGCTTTTCTATTGCTTCAGGGATTCCTGTGCTGCCTTAATGCTGGCGACGGACAGCGTCGTGTGCTCTATATAGGTGACTCCATCACAGACGGAGGCTGGGGCAGGAGTGGCGGAGACATGCGGCCCTCGTCCGAACGGCAGGAATGGGACAAGAACCACGTCTATGGCCACGGCTACGTTGAACAATGCGCCAGCTACTTCGAAGCTCATTACCCAGAAGAGGAGATGAAGTTCTGGAACCGCGGCATCAGTGGCAACACATTGTCCCAAATGGCAGCACGTTGGCAGGAGGATGCCTTAGACTTGAAGCCCAATGTGGTGAGCATATTGATCGGAACCAATGACGTAGGACACTTCCTTGACTTGAAGCAGAAAGACAGCACACTCGTGTTCGACCCAGTCGCTTGGGAGGCAGAATATCGACAACTGCTCAATCTGACCCTTGATTCCCTGCCGAGTGTCCAATTGGTGCTATGCACCCCTTTTGTTGCCAAGGCAGGATGGGTCGGCAATGCTTCCAACTATGACGAACGAGAACTACTGGTGAAACAGTTGGCCGAAATCACCCGCAAGATTGCACAAGACTACCAAGCTACGCTTGTCCCTTTCGATCAACTTTTCCGAGAGCTTCGCACCAACCATCCTACGTCGAACAACTCCTATTGGATTTGGGACGGCATACACCCCACTCCCGCCGGTCATAGGATGATGTCAGAACTCTGGATTGAGACAGCCGGAAGTCTCGTTGCACCATGAAAATCGAGCCTATTATTTTATATCGTAGATGGCAAAAGTGCCTTCATCCGATAAAAATAATGGGCTTTTTCTTGTTTTTAAGAATTTGAATTGGAGAATACCTAATATTTTATTAAATTTGCCGCGCATTTGTATGCACTATATATCGCACGCGTGATGCTTTATATAGTGGCAATAGGCGGTTTGTTGCACACGTAGTGTGATGAGCCATGGCGTAGCCGTGCCTAATGCATCACTCCATAGAATAGGAATTCCTTATGAAAAAAATTGCACTCGTCACTTGTTACTTCCAGCATAATTATGGCAGTCAACTCCAAGCATTGGCCACACAGATGGTCTGCGACAAGTTAGGCTGGTCCAACGAGACCATCTGCATCGATGGTCTGAAACCCGAGATCAATCGGGCCAAATATCGTTACTTCCTGAGTCGCATTGGCGACATTGATACCATCCGCGACAAGATGGCTACCGTTCGCAAAGTCATTGCCAAGAAACGCAATGCCACTTACGCCCATAATCTTCAGATTCGCGACCAACTGTTCGACCGCTTTGCTGTCGACGAGTTCTGTCTTTCGAAAGTCTATCGTTCGAAAGAGGAACTGGGCAAATATGCTGGCGACTACGCAGCTTTCATCGTCGGCAGCGATCAGTTGTGGCTTCCCTCCAACATCTCTGCTGACTACTACACACTCAACTTCGTCCCCAACGGCATAGGCGTGCGCAAAGTAGCCTATGCTACCAGTTTTGGCATCTCGCAACTGCCCATCAAGCAGGCTCGGATGGCACAGCAGTTCCTTCCCCGTCTCGACAGCATCATGGTGCGCGAGAAATCGGGGCAAAAACTTGTGAAGCAGTTGACCGGCCTGGATGTCCCCGTGGTCTGCGATCCGACACTGCTCTTCACCGCCGAAGAATGGTCCAAGGTCCTGCCACAGCAACGTCGCATTCAGGAACCCTACATCCTCTGCTATTTCCTCGGCAACAATCCAGGTCAGAGAACTTGGGCTAAACTATTGGCGCAACAAACTGGATTGAAAATTGTACAGCTTCCCCATTTGGATGAGTACGTCAAGTCGGACGAAGGCTTCGCCGATTATCCACTTTATGACGTGAACCCGCTCGACTTTGTTGCATTGATACGAGATGCAGAATATGTTCTGACCGATTCTTTCCATTGTACCGTTTTCTCCACATTACATCAGAAGCAGTTCTTCTGCTTCCGTCGCTACCAGATGGATGGTTCAGTATCGACCAATGGGCGGCTCTATTCGCTGTTGGACAGTTTCGGTCTTTCGTCCCGAATGCTGACAGCCAATGAATCCGTTAAGGCGCAGATTAAGGAAAATATAGATTTCTCCGACGTTCTCGACACAATCGGAAAGATGCGCAACGCCTCAATTCATCTACTCCAAGAAGCCATCGAACATTAAACGAAATAACGCAAATTCAATAATAAAATCCAACAGCAATATGAAAAAGTATTTAACATTCCTGATGCTTTCCCTTTGGGTTATCATCATCTCCTCCTGCATGGCGCCAAAAGACATCGTCTACCTGCAGGATCTGACCCCCGAAACACCTAGGCAGGTGCCCGAGGTTCAGTATATCCGTATCAAGCCAGAAGACAAACTCTTCATCTCGGTTCACTGCCGTGACGAAAACATTGCCAAACTCTTCAACGTTTTAGGATCAGGGGCTGGTCATAATAGCGGCAGCTACCGCAGCGGTACAGCCTCTGTCGACGTTCACACCTATGACGTTGATGCAGATGGAAACATCGAATACCCTGTCGTCGGAACCATCCATGTGGCAGGTCTGACCCGCCAGGAAGTTGCCGACCGCATCCGCGACGTGCTGATTGAGCAGAATCTGGTGAAGGATCCCTACATCAGTTGCTCTCTCGCGACTTCCTTCTTCTACACTTTGGGCGAGAGCAACCACAACGGTCAGATTGCCATCCCCAAGGATGCCTGCACTATTATCGAAGCTGTGGCTCAGATGGGAGATCTCGAGATGCAGAGTGTCCACAACAAGGTTCGCGTAATCCGTGAAGTAGACGGCATGCTTCAAAACTACGAAGTCGACCTCACCTCAACCGAGTCAGTGCTCTCCTCACCCGCCTATTACATCCAGCCCAACGACATCATCTATGTAGAACCCAACAAGCGTCGTATGTACGCCACTACTGCCTTGGGCAATGCCGTTCGTACCCCCTCCTTCTGGATCAGTTCTTGCAGCACGCTGATATCGCTGACCCTCTCCATCTGGGCTTTAAGCAAGAAGTTCTAACATCAAGATATAATTATGGCAACGAAAAAGACAAAAAAGAAAGTCATCCTGGATCAGCCAGGCACCACCCCTAAAGATCTCTTGGTGGCATGCCTCGTACGTTGGCCGTGGTTCATCCTTTCGATATTGGTGTGCTGCGGCATAGGCCTTCTGTATCTGCTCTCCACCGTACCGGTCTATCTGCGCACTGCGACGCTGCTGATCAAGACGGATGCAAAAGCCATATCCACAGAGTTAGGGGCATTAGGCGACCTTTCGTTCACGGAGATGTTCCAGACCAACAACAAACTGCTGGATGAACTGATTTCACTGCGAGCTCTCTCCACAACAGAAGAAGTCGTCACCCGCCTGCATCTCAACATCACCTATTCCAACAAGCAATACCTCCGCCGCCACACGCTTTATGCTGAAGAGGTTCCCGTTGACATCGACTTCATCGACTACAGCGACAACCAATATTGTCAGTTCGAGTTCACACTCGACAATGGCAAGTACACCATATCCGACGTCAAGGGTGGCTATGGCAGCGGCAATAGCTATTCCGGTCGACTGAACGATACCATCAAGACCGACGTGGGCCGTCTGGTGGTCAAACCCTCGGTCTATCACCAACTGCATGCCGACAACTTCAGTTGCCGTGTAACGCACATGCCCCTACGCTTGACATCCGAAATGTACAACGCTGCATTGAAAGTGGTGGGTAGCCGAGACGGATCGTCGAAAGTCAAGATAGCCATTGCCGATGAACGAGCTCCCCGTGGCGACGACTTCCTCAATACCTTGATTGCTGTCTATAGCGACAACTGGATCAAGGAGCACAACAAGACCATCAAGAGCACCTCAGACTTCATCGACCAGCGCCTCAGCATCATCTATGGTGACCTGGGCGACGTGGAGGAGGATATCACAGACTTCATGAGCGACAATCTCGTACCAAGTCTGGAGACTGCAGCCGGCACCTACTTCCAGCAAGCTACCGCAGCCACACAGACCCTGGACAATCTGACCAACCAGATTACCAACATCCGCAACATTCGTTCTGCTATCGCAGGCAACGACACCTATCAGTTGCTTCCAGTTTCGTCAGACTTCCCTGGTGAAGTAAGTGCGCTCATTTCGCAGTACAACACGATGATTCTGCAGCGCAATAACTACATCGCCAACAGTAGTGCCTCAAACCCCTTGGTTCAGGATCTTGACGTCAAGCTCAACACGCTCAAGTCATCGATTCTCAGTTCAATTGACAATGCGATTGTCTCCCTTGCCAACAAGCAGATGACCACACAGATCCGCCAGAGCAACAGCAATGCCAAAATGGCGAGCAACCCGCGCAAGCAGTTGGTGCTTAAGAATGTCGAGCGTCAGCAGAAAGTCAAGGAACAAATCTATCTCTTCCTGCTCCAGAAGCGCGAGCAGAACGAGCTGTCGCAAGCCTTCTCCGCCTACAACACCCAAGTCGTCGATGCCCCAACCGGTGACAGCCAGCCATTCTTCCCCGTCAAGAAGAACATCATGCTGCTGGCTTTAGCTATCGGCTTCCTGCTCCCTGCCGCTATTTTCATCGTCCGCTGCATCCTCAACAACAAGGTGCGTGGACGCAAGGACGTAGAGGTCCTCTCTGCTCCCTTCCTGGGCGAGTTGCCCCAAAGTCAGGATATGAAAGCAGCCAACAAGAACCGACATTCCGCCCATCCACAGATTGACGTCAAGGCAGACAGCAAGAATGTCATCAACGAGGCATTCCGCATCGTGCGTACCAACCTCGAGTTCCTCGGCAACGAAGAGACACACAACCAGGTTTTCACCATCAACTCACTCAATGTCGGCTCTGGCAAAACTTATGTAGCCATGAATCTCGGTGCCAGCCTTTCGCTCAACAAGAAGAAGGTCTGCCTCATCGACTGCGACATCCGCAAGGCAAGCCTGAGTCGCTACATCGGACGACCTAAGCAAGGTCTCTCAGATTACCTCCGCGGCAAGATTACCGACCTCGACTCACTGATCTGCAATATCGAAGGTTTCGAAAATCTCAAGATGCTACCCGTCGGTGTCATCCCACCCAACCCTGTTGAGTTGCTTCATGGTAAACGCATGGAAACCCTCATTGAGGAACTGCGCAAGAAGTTCGACTTCATCCTGATTGACTGTCCTCCTACCGAGATTGTTGCCGATGCACAGATTATCAATCGTGTCACCGATGTCTCGCTCTTCATCATACGTGTCGGGGTCATGGACCGTCCGCTCCTCCCCATCGTCGAACAGTATTATCAGGATGACACCCTCAAGAATATGGCCGTCATTCTGAATGGCACCGAAATTGTCAACAACAAGTATGGCTACGGAGCCTATGGCTACGGTTATGGCTATGGCTACGGTTATGGCTACGGTTATGGCTACGGCTACACCGAGAAGGCATGAAAGTACTGATTGTATCGACTAACCTCTCGCACCCCACTGATGCAGGCAATCGTGCTGCCATCATGGGCCAAGTACAGATTCTCCTGCATCTGGGGTGCGAGGTCCATTTCCTCTTCGTCGACATGTCGCTCCGTTGGACCGATGAGTCCGCGATGCGGGAGTATTGGCAAGGGAACTATCATGTCTTTCATTTGAGCACCTTAGGCAAGGTGCGCCGAGTGCTGACAGACAAACTGCGTCCCCGGTTTTCGGGTGGGCACTGGAAATGTGACGACCATTACCCATTTGGACTGGAGAAATATGTACGATTATTGAACCAGAAGCAGCATTTCGATGCCGTCATTATCCAATACATGCGGCTGTCCCGACTGCTACCCGGCATTGACATTCCTCGCAAGGCCATCTATACTCATGACGTATTTTCGTACAAGGATTTGCGTATCGGAGGTCCATTCTATGAAGCCTGTGATGCCAATGAAGAGGCAAAGGCGATGCAACGCTGCCCCAATATCTTTGCCATTCAGAAAGAAGAGGCCATCTACTACAAGTTCATAGCCCCCAAGAGTCGGGTATTCACTGTCTATAATCCCTACGAATTCCACCAGCAGCCAGTCTGCGGCAATCAGAATATTCTTTATCTGGCAAGCCGAATGGAATTCAATGTCACGGGTATCCGCTGGTTTCTCGAACAGGTCTGGCCGAAATTGTTGATTGTGCATCCAGAGGCAAAGTTGCTGATAGGAGGTACCGTCTGCCAACATATTGCACAGAGTCAATATCCCAATGTCGAGCTACAGGGCTTCGTGGAGTCGCTCGACGACTTCTATCGACAAGGTGATATTGTAATCAACCCTGTCTACCAAGGAACGGGCATGAAGATCAAGACCTTCGAGTCGCTGTCGTACGGCAAGACCACGATTGTACATCCTCATAGCGCTACGGGAATCTTCCAGAAGGATTCCGCCCCTATCCATTGCACGGCAGATGCCGATGAGTGGGTATCCACGTTAAACCAGATGCTCTGCCCAGGGTACGACCATGCTGGCAATCAGAAAGCAGCCAAAGCATACATCGAAGCAATGTACGGCTACATCGCCAAGCAATACGACATATTCCTGAACGAAGACAACCCAATTAAGTAATGGCACAACCCACAAGCCTCAGGCAGCAGACCAAACTCGCCATCTTCTGGAGCTTCTTCAACAATGCCTCCACACAGATTATCCAGTTTGTCATCGGTCTGATTCTGGCACGTCTGCTCTCACCTGCCGACTATGGTACGATAGCCATGCCTATGGTCTTCCTGGCAGTTGCCAAATGCTTTATCTATAGTGGATTCGGCTCTGCCATCATCCGCAAGCCAGACCTGAAGGAAGAAGATCTGTCCACCGCTTTCTATTTCAATATCATAGTCGGAATCATTTGCTATGTGATCCTGTTCTTCACCTCTCCATTGATTGCCGACTTTTACAACACCCCCATCCTTGCCGACATTCTCAAGGTCACTTCGCTCACGACGCTTTTGGGACCACTGCAATCGGTCCACTTCTCGCTCTTTTCCCGCAACCTCGATTTCAAGACCCCAGCCCGCATCTCTATTGCCTCGACATTGACCACAGGCTTCGTGGGTATCGTCCTCGCATACTCAGGGTTCGGTATTTGGGCGCTGGTATTCCAGGGAGTCGCGGGACAACTGCTTTGCCTCATCCTCGCCTGGACGCTATCCCCCTGGCGACCGAAAACTGGCTGGTCCAACGAGTCGTTCCACTATCTGTTCGGCTATGGCAGCAAGATTCTGGTCTCAAGTATTCTCGACACCCTCTACGACAACATCATCCCCATCTTCGTCGGCAAGTTCTACAGTCCCACCGACCTGGGCATCTTCAACCGAGGCAAGAACTATGCCGTGCTGCCTCAGACCCAGATCAGTGGTGTGCTGAACCGCGTGTCTTTCCCAGTCTTAAGCAAGCTGCAGGATAACGAAGAGAAACTATACAGCTACTTTCGCCGCATCTTGAGGCTGATCATTTATTCGCTCGCCCCTGTCGAATTGCTTCTGGCTGCATTGGCACGTCCACTGATATTGGTCATGATTACCTCTAAATGGGAAGACAGCATCATCATCCTGCAACTCTCCTGCTTTGCCGTAATGCTCTGGCCAATTCAGTCGCTCAACATGAAGTTGTTTATGGTCAAAGGACGGACCGACCTCGTACTGAAGGCCAATGTCGTCATCAAGTGCATGCTCACGGTTGTGATGTTCGCCTCTCTGCCTTTCGGACTGATAGGCATCTGCATTGGCAGTATCATCCGTGCGGTGATGGCCATCACCTGGGTCTCCTACTATGCTGGCAAATTCTCCAACTTCGGTATCAAGAAACAATTTGCCGAAATGGCACCACCGATGGCACTCAGCCTCTCGATGTTCCTGCTCGTCTCTCTGGTGATACATTTCATTGACTCCCTCTACCTGCAGATTATCATCGGCGGGTTGGTCGGCGGCTGCTATTATCTGGGTGTCTCATACGCATTGAAGTTTCAGGAACTTACTGATCTGCTCTACTTATTGCACATCAAGAAGAGATAACGCTCACCACAATTCTCTGCTATGGAACGATATTATACCGACAATGCCAACCAACAGATTGTCATCGCGCTACTGCGCGGGCACGGAATTCGCAGAGTCATAGCCTCGCCAGGAGGCACCAACCCTGCTCTGGTAGCCAGTTTCCAATACGATGGCAGCTTCGATATGTACTCTTGCGTTGATGAACGATCGGCAGCTTATATGGCATGCGGCATGGCTGAAGAGTCGGGTGAACCCGTCGTCATCTGTTGCACGGGTGCAACTGCCTCCCGCAACTATTATCCAGCACTGACCGAAGCCTACTATCGCAAGCTTCCCATCATCGTACTGACTTGCTCTCGACCTGCACACTACGTCGGTCAGCTCATGCCCCAAGTCACCGACCGTGCCCATTATCCACAAGACATCCTGGTCTATGGCGATCAGTTGCAGGTAGTCAAAGACGGAATAGACTTCGAGAACTGTGCTTATAAAGTCAACAAGGCGCTCATCAAAGCCCGGCAACGTGGCGGCGGACCCGTGCATCTCAACATAGAAACCAAGACGCAAAGATGCTCTACTCCGCAGCTACCCGTTGTGCCCATGATCAAATATGTCAACTCCCGCCTGGACTTTCCGACACTTCCTCAAGGGAAAATCGGCATCTTCATAGGCTCGCATAAAGCATTCGATGCCCAGAGCCAAACGGCAATAGAGACATTCTGCGAAGAGAACGATGCCGTCGTTTTGGCGGATCATACAAGCGGCTACTATGGCAAGTATCGAGTACAGTTTGCCCTGATAGGTAGCCAGAAGCATGCGGACTTCGATATCGCAGACCTGGATCTGCTGATTCATATTGGAGAAGTTTCTGGTGATTACTTCTCATTAGGAGCCATCAAAGGGAAGCAAGTTTGGAGAATTAATGAGGATGGTGAAGTTCGTATCAGGTTCAATCGGCTGGACTGTTTGTTCGATATGGACGAGTGCACGCTCTTCACAAACTATCTGACACACTCCGGCTGCAAGCATACAGAATTCTATAGCCGATGCCATGAACTCTATGATGAAATACAGAGCCACATCCCCTCATTGCCGCTGTCACATCTTGCCATTGCCCAAAAGCTGGCACCACTGATGCCTCATCATTCCGTTCTGCATCCTGCCATCATGAATGCGCTGCGATCATGGAACTTCTTCGAGACCGATTCCTCCATCCGTACCAACTGCAATGTCGGAGGCTTTGGCATCGACGGCTGCATCTCCTCGCTGATTGGAGCCTCGCTGGTTCATCCCGACAAGCTCTATTTCAGCTTCGTGGGAGACCTCGCTTTCTTCTACGACCTCAACAGCCTCGGCAATCGCCACCTAGGAGCCAACGTCAGAATCCTGCTGGTCAACGATGGCGGAGGCACGGAATTCAAGCATTCACAATGGCAGCAGTACGAAGTCGGTGTAGATGCCTATATCGCTGGTTCTGGGCATTTCGGCAATCAGTCCAAAACTTTAGTTAAAGCATTTGCCGAAAATTTAGGATTTGAGTACAAGTCAGCCTCAACCCTGACGGAACTTGATGCCATCATCCCCACGTTCTGTTCTCCACAGATAGGAAGCAAGCCGATGCTCGTGGAAGTCTTTACAACTGCACAAGCGCAAAGTGACGCATGGGAGACAATCGTTAATCTGGTACCTGCGAAAGCAGAGTCTACATCGAATGGGAAATTCACCGCAGGACTCAAGAAACTGCTCGGCAAGATAAAATGAAAGAGATTCTCATCCTCGGCGGCACGGGAGCTATGGGGCGACACCTTATAAATATACTATTGTCCCAAGGTCATCTCTGTACCGTCACATCCCGCAGCCCACACACGGATGCCGAAGGTCTGCACTACGTGCAAGGAAATGCCCGAAGCAGTCAGTTCCTTCAGACCATTCTCTCCGAAAAGGAATGGGATGCCATTATCGACTTCATGAGCTATGGAACTTTCGAGTTCGAACAGAAAGTAGGCAGACTGTTGGCTGCGACCAAACAGTACATATTCCTTAGTTCCTCGCGCGTCTATGCCGCGTCAACTCAACGGCATGTCGAAACCGACCCTCTGCTCATTGATGAATGCACGGACGAGAAATACCTAAGATCCGACGAATATGCCCTGGCAAAGACCCGCCAGGAACGAATGCTACATCAGTCCGCCAACTCCAACTGGACCATCATCCGTCCATACGTAACCTTCAGCGAGAATCGGTTGCAATTGGGCCCGTTTGAGAAAGAGTACTGGCTCTATCGGGCATTGCATCATCGCAAGGTGGTCTTCCCTCGCGAACTTCTCGACGTTAGGACGACATTAACCTATGGGCAGGACGTGGCACAAGGAATAGCTGCCATCATCGGACAAGCATCTGCCCTCGGGAAGACATTTCACATCACAAGCAGCGAAAGCATCACCTGGAGAGAAGTTATTGATGTCTATCAATCGACATTCAAACAGTCACTCGGAAAAGACCTGAATTTTTACTATACCGAACGGTGGAATTCTAAGCTAGGCGGTGTATGGGCACAAGTTCAATACGACAGATTGTACAATAGGACATTCGACAATGCCGAGATTGGTCACTACATGGACCGCACGCAAATTCATCCCGTCAAAGAGGCATTGGCTCAATCGCTGACTGCGTTCCTAAAACATCCAGATTTCGGCCCTATAGACATGAATTCCGAGACCTATAAAGACCTGCTGACAGGCGATTGGTCGACCCTATGGGAAATCTCCGGACTTCGCGACAAGATAAAATACCTACTGACTCGTCTGCGAGTCATCAATCTATAAATTTCCAAGTGGTCGCACGAGACCAATATATACTGACAGATGTTGCCAAACAATACCCAAAAGAATATTCAAAGTCTTTACATCTGGGCGCCATTCATCATCATCATCTCCAAATTCTACCGATGGCATTTCATGCTATTCCAACTGATCTACATGAGTATCGGTTGGGGTATGGTCGATCGAATCAATGAGGCAGACAATATTTGGGGCGGTCCTGGCGCCGGTGTTTTGAGAAATGCCGAATGGCTGTTCTACCACATTAATTTCTTTGGACTTGAGACGTTCCGTGGATGGGAGATATTCTTCTCGGTAATCTACAATATAATCTTCATTGCGATTATCGTCAACTTCTACAAGAAGAATCCTACGGTCGGGAAGAAAGAGACCTGGTTCATCTACCTGAACCTCGCCGTGCTCAACATCTTCTGCTTCACGATGTCGAAGGAAAGTTATCAGGTACTCTTCTGGTTCCTGCTGGCATGGTGCATCACTCACTACCAAGGCTACAAGAAGAAAGTCATCGCACTGACCATTGGCCTCACCTTCACATTTGTCTTTGCCCGAAAGTACTACGCGTTGATTGCACTTTATTATTGGGTCATCGATTTCTATGTCAACCGCTTCTTAAGTGATATCGACACCAGTACCTCCAAAGGACGCAAGCGACTGATGTGGAACATCGTCAGCCTCTTCGCTGTCTTCGCTGTCTTCCATTTCTTCTTCATGGGTTTCATGGCAGAGGCGAGTGAGGATCAATACAACGAGATGGTACGTGTCAACACCCGCGAAACAGGCGAAGCAGATTCGGAAATTACCCCTATCTTCAAAGGCAACCGCGTGGCATTGACCCTCGACTATTTCATCAAGATCTTCCGTCTGATGATTCCTGTGGAACTCCTTGCTAAACCCAAGCCCTCCTACCTCATCACCATTGCTTATCAGAGTCTGCTGGCACTGTTCATGTATCGCGCCTATAAGACGCGCAACAAGGCAAGCATCGAAGACCTCGAAGAAGAGGTCGAGGAAGAAAAAGATGAGATTCTGGAAATAAAGGAAGAAGAAATACAAGAAGAAATCGTGGAAGTCGAAGATGAATCAGAAAAAGACGACAAGGATATTCTCGAAGTCGAAGACGAGGAAGAAGATTCCAATTTCATTCCTGAGACTCGAGACCGCATTGACACCCGCACCGTAGCACTTTATACCTACGTCGCCTTTCTCCTGTGTTCGGCAATGTTCGAGCCGGACTTCGGCAGTTGGCTCCGTCATCAGTGCGTGGCTTTGCCCATCATTATCTATATGCTGTAATCCTATCTGTCCAACACAACTACCTCTTTCGATACGATGAACATCTGCTTTTACACCGATTTCACCCTATCTGGCATGACTGGAGGCATAGGTAGAGCCACAACCGTCCTCACCAACTTCTTCCGGCAGCATTACGGATGGAGAGTCTATTCTATTTATGCCTTTGAGGCAAAAGACGACTGCATCCGCACCCCGAATGATGGTGCCATCCGTCTGCGCCTTCACGACAGACTCGGATTCCGTCGTCTGAACGAGAACTACCGACGAGCCGCCCAATTCATCCACGACAACCAGATTCAGATTGTCATCATTCAGACCTCGTTGGACGTAGTCGCCAAACTGCAGAATGTACTGGCCCAGCAGGGCATCGACGACGTGAAAGTGATCTCCGTACTGCACTACTCCCCCGGCACAGACGAATTCCCGATCATCACCCAAGGTTTCTGGAAGAACCTGTGCCGTGGCAAGTTATCCGTCAAAGACCTTGCCAAAAGCCTCATCGCCCCCTTATATAATTGGTGGGAACATCACGCTACCGTGAAGGCTTACCGCTATGCCTATCACAGCGGGGATGCGGTAGTGCTCCTGTCGCAATCCTACATTCCGGAATACCTGAAGTTTGCCTCCCTTTCAGAGAGTTCCAAGCTCTATGCCATTCCAAACTGCGTTCCCTTCGAATATACGATGACCCAAGAGGAAATCGACCAGAAGCAGCAGTCTGCCCTTGTCGTAGGCAGAATGGTAGATTTTCCCAAGCGCATCTCACTCATTCTGCGCATGTGGAAAGAGATAGAAGCCCAACGACAGGATTGGACACTCGAAATCGTGGGCGATGGTCCCGACTTGGAGGCATTCAAGCAGCAAGCACAAAGCCTCGGACTTCAGCGGTGCACCTTCTTCGGTCGCCAGGACCCCATAGACTTCTACCGCCGTGCCTCCCTTTTCTTCATGGCATCGGAATTCGAAGGATTCCCCATGACGCTGGTCGAGGCACAACAGATGGGGTGCATTCCGATTGCTTTTGACTCTTTCGGTTCACTTGGCGAAGTCATTTCTGATGGTGCCAATGGACGAACTGTAGACAATGGTGATACCACTTCTTATATCCATACAGTCTTGGAACTAATGGACGACAGAGCATCCCGACGACATCTGATGCTCGGTGCCATCCGGGATTGTCAAGCCTTTAGCCAAGCCGCCATCTGCACACAATGGAAATCGCTGCTTGAGCAGATTATCGCATGATATCAAAGTTGTCTGGATTCAACTTCACATTGCCCACCTTAAGCCATTGGCTATGGGGCATTTTTACCATTATGGTCTCCTTTCTATGCATTGACCATCAATGGCATTTCATGCCCCATGCCCCCTATTATGGACTGGCTGTGCCTTTCATTTTGCGATTTGCCGAGCATAAGATTCCGGGGACTCCTAAGTCATTGCGTCTGCTTGCCGCCTGCATCTCCTGCTTATTTACACAAACTCTCATCATCGGCAAGCGATTCTACTTCAACCATAACTGGTCAGACTGTTTTGACAGCCCAATATCAATTGTCCTTTGGCTGCTTCAAAGCATATGCTATGGCTACATCTTCTACCGGATATGCCTATGCATATCCTGCATAATAGAGGAGCATCGACAACAAAACAGCCAACAGCCAGAAATCAATCTTCGTCGATGGTTCTGGATTATCTTAGCCGGGAAGGTGCCCTATTTCGCTGCATTCTATCCATGCATATTCGGATTCGATGCAGCCGTCGGCCTTCGCACCCTGCTCGATCCCAACTGTGCCGCCTGCAACCATCATCCCTATTTCGTACAGCTGCTCCATGCCTTGGCGTTCTCCTTCGGACAACAAGTCGGACACTCTTCCTGGGGATTTGCCCTTCTGACGCTTGCCTTCTGCATTGTCAGCAGTCAAATCGTTGTCTATGGCTTGCGCTTGCTCTCTGACTCCGGGCTCTCCCATCGGTGGTTAACTGTAATGGCTGCCATCTACGCATTCTTTCCATTGTTCTCCTATCTGAGTGTATATACGACCAAGGATGGTTTCTTTGCCTATGCACTCCTATTATATATATATAATGTATATGAGATGTGGCTGTCACATGCGCAATGTCTCCGCCGGCCCAGCTTTCTGCTTTTGCATGGTGTAGCCATTCTGACTGTCTGCCTGACCAGACATCAAGGCATCTATCTCATTCTCCCCGTTTGCATACTGCAGCTTTGGCTCTACCGCGAATCGTGGCGCAGACTTCTCCTGCCCATTGCCCCTGCCTTGTTGTGCTTCATCATCTTCTCCAAGTGTCTGCTGCCACATTACAATGTGGAGCCAGGAGGCAAACAGGAAATGTACGGCATGCTGTTCCAGCAGACAGCCTATTGCCTCATCCAGCATCCACAAGATGTGACTGCAGACGAACGGGAAGCCATCGGAGCGATTCTGGACGAAGACATTATCACCGAGAAGTATCGTTTCTATATTTCCGACCCCGTCAAACGGACCTACAAATACAATCCCTGGTTCAGGCCATATGTCAAAGGACTGTCACAGTTCCGCCATGTCGATCATTCAACCGAATCTGCAGAATTCAACCGCTACCTATCAGCCTGGTTCTCGATGGGATGTCGCCATCCTTTGACCTATCTGCAAGCTTCGGTGGCCAACGTCATCGGATTCTTCTACGACATGGGCGACCCTTTGATCGAAATAGAGCCTTTCTGGGCAGAGAACGGCAGCGCCACGACTTCCGAATACACATTCTTCCACGTTAATCGAGCTGCTGCCATCTACTTCAATCGCATCTATCAGTGGCTGGCGATACCTTTTGTCGGCTGGTTGCTCGCCATCCCCTACTACAATTGGATTGTCATTCTGCTGCTCTGCCTGCTGTTATATCGTCGGGACTTCGTCGGACTCTCGGTTTTCCTTCCCGTCCTTCTGTCGTTGGCTGTGCTTCTCATTTGCCCAGTTGCATACGGGCGATATATGTATCCTATTGTTGCCGCCCTCCCTTTCCTAGTCTCCTATCTAGTGATTCGACGGTCGACAACCGCCCCATCGACATCGTCCCCATCCAAATAATCTCCATTCTCAATATTGACTATGAACAAGATTGCCATATTGATACCTTGCTTCAACGAAAGCCGCACCATCGCCAAAGTGGTCAAAGACTACAAGACGGTGCTGCCCGAAGCTGACATTTATGTCTATGACAACAATTCCACCGACGGAACCGCAGACATCGCCCGGGAAGTAGGAGCCATCGTCCGTTACGAACGCAGGCAAGGCAAGGGAAACGTGATCCGCTCGATGTTTCGCGACATCGATGCCGACTGTTACCTGATGATTGATGGAGACGATACCTATCCTGCCGAAAATGCAACCGAGATGTGTCGACTCGTTCTCGAGGAGCAGGTCGACATGGTGATTGGCGACCGCCTCTCTTCGACCTATTTCGAGCAGAACAAGCGCCCATTCCACAACTTCGGCAACACGCTTGTTCGTAGCCTCATCAATAAGCTTTTCCATGCCAATGTCAAGGACATCATGACCGGCTATCGAGCCTTCAGTCGCTCGTTCGTCAAGCATTTCCCGGTCTTGAGCCAAGGGTTCGAAATTGAGACCGAGATGACCATCCATGCGCTTGACAAGAACTTCTATCTCAAAGAGATTCCCGTACAATATCGAGACCGGCCCAATGGCAGCGTTTCGAAACTCAACACCTATAGCGACGGCATCAAGGTTCTGATGACCATCGCCCGCCTCTTCCGCGAGTACAAGCCCTTTGTCTTTTTCTCTTGGGTATGCGTCGGATTCCTGTTCATCGCCCTCTGCATGTTCCTGCCTGTCTTCGTCGATTACCTTCAGACAGGGCTCGTGCCTCGATTCCCCACATTGATAGTCAGTGGTCTGTTGGCACTACTGGGATTCATGTTCTTCTTCTGCGGCATTATCCTTGATGTCGTAGCGCGCAAGCACAAGCAGCTCTTCGAACTCCTGATGAATCAAGAGAAATAATTCTTATCGATGGCAACGTTTCTGAAGCAGCATCGGTATCCCATACTGTTGGGCATCGGCATATTCATCTTCGTTTTCATCTTCTTTACACAGATTCATCCGGTTTATCCGTACGATCTGGATGATTGGAAGATCATGCACCGCATGCGCTCGGCGTACCCCTCCATCTTCGAATGGAACCCTACGCGCATATTGCCCGAATTCCTGATGCCCCGATGTGGAGAGGTTGCCATGACACTGTTTTATCCCCTCCGTCATGACATCACCCTCTCCATAGGCGCCGTCACGTCTCTCCTGTTGGCGTCGTTGATTTCTGCTTATATTGTAGCCTTCTATCGAGTTGCGCGCAAAGCGTTCAGCCTGTCAGTCAAGGTCTCTGTGCTTCTGTCCGTCCTGTTCTTCGCCTTCCATTTTCTTATCTTCCGCAGTCAGGAGTCCGAGAACCAGCATCTTTTCTACAGTTACGACCTGACGGACCATTATTTCTACACGGTCCCGAATCTCCTCGCCAGCATCTGCGTCCTATTGTTCATCTCCGAGAGGTTTGAATATTTCAGCCTTCGCATTAACCCCGTCAGGAAAGGGTTCTTCCTGCTGCTACTCTATCTGACCATCTTCTCCAACCTTTTCGACAGCATCATTCTCGCTGCATTCATTGGATGTTTCCTTTTATTCCAGTTTTGCAAAGCAATAGGAGAGAAGAGATCTATTCGCGAATTTGCCCATCAGTACTGGCTCCACCTTGCGGTAGTCAGTCTGTGGCTTGTAGCCATTGCCTTCGAACCTTTCGGTGGCAATTCTGAAGAGATCACGACACATGCCGACTCCTTCCCAAATGCATTGATGGCTTCGGTCAAAGCGATGAAATATGTCCTGGTGAATCAGACCAATCGCCTTGCCCTTGCCTTGATTTCGGGGGTCATTCTCGGCTTTGCTATTGTCTCTATCCGTCAGAAAGAGGCATCACAGACGAAGCGTCTGATTTATACTCTCCTCAGTGCAGCCGCTGTCAGCGGCATCTTCCTCACCCTGCTTGGAGCAGCCTCCTTCCCCTATTATCTGCTCCGCATCATGTCGGTCTATGCAGTTCCCTTCTTCCTGATACTGGCAGGTTTCGTTTGCGCTTCCATATTGCTGCAGAGGTTCCCCCATTGTTCTGCCGTGCTTCCTCTTCTTCTACTCATTGTCTATTGCGACATCGAATGCCGAGGCAAGACCTTTCAGGATGTCCAGACTTTCCTGATCGAGAATGATCATCAGTATCGTTATCGAGTAACACCGCAAGACATACTAAAGCAGAACCGGCAATACATCCAAGCCATCATCGAAGCCGACCAATGCGGCAAGGATTCAGTCACGCTGACCGTGCCTCGGTTCGAGCAAGATGGCAACTGGCCTTTGTCGTGGAGCTACGGCAGGAGTTTGAGCAAATTCCTCTACATCAACCATCTCATTGCTCACAAAATGACGGTCAATCTAATGGCTACAGGTACAGAACAGGAAGAGGCGTCTGCCACCTTTGCCAATTCCGAAGAGACCACCGAGCAATAAATCATGACACGTTTCCTTACGAAGGCATCTCTCTTCGCCGTCACATTCATCGCCGCCTTCCTGCTGCTCCTCAAGGCTATCGAGATAAGCCGGAGCCGCATCATCCGGGTCCCCTCGGATGTGCACCTTGCATTCTTCGGCAATTCCCAGATTGAATCTTCGGTCAACGATACGATTGTCCTGCATTCCTTCAACTGGGCACGTAGCGGAGAGTTGCCTGAATTCATCTATGCAAAAGTGAAGCTCCTCACTCAGTACAATCCGCAGATTGACACCATCGTCATCGGATTCGACAATGTGTTGGGATTTCATGCTGACGACGAGGAGTTCTCCTATCAATTGTGGCATCCTTTCCTGTACGATATGATGGATTTCAGTGATTGGATGACCCTTGTCCGGCAGTCTCCGTATGACCGCTGGCGCAACTTCTTCCTCTACCCGCTGAGCTGGAGTAAGCTGAGAGATTTGACCCGTCTTTCACACCCCGAACTGACATTGAGAGAGTGCCGCGATTTAGGAGGATACAAGTTCCTGACCCGCGACAAACTGGCAGAACATCTCGCTCGACGCAAGGACAAGCGTCATGGACGCTGGCATTGCAGCCGCAATGCGCTGTATTTTCTTGACCGCACCATCGAGTACTGCCGAGCCAGACATATTCAAGTGCTGTTCCTCTGTGCCCCCCAACATCCACAGATACTGCACGATTTGCAGTCATACAAGGAAGAACATCAAGATCATTATTCCGACATTCCCTTCTACGACTTGGTCAATTATGAGCTCGCCGACTCCTGCTTCTCCGACCTCAACCATCTCAACTACCGGGGAGCACGCATCTTCTCGGAGTATCTCAATCAGCAGCTGAATCCCTAAGCCATGCTTTTCAATTCCATAGCATTCCTGCTCTTCCTTCCCATCGTCTTCTCCCTCTATTGGCTCCTCCAGAAGCATTGGAAGGTGCAGAACCTCCTCGTCGTCATCGCCAGTTATGTCTTCTATGGCTGGTGGGACTACCGTTTCCTGGGACTACTGTTCCTCACCACCCTGCTCAGCTACCTGAGCGGCTTACTGCTGTCTAGCACGGAGCAACAGAATCGGCGTCGATGGATCTGCGGGGGTAATATCGTCATCAACCTTGCCATTCTCGGCTACTTCAAGTATTTCAACTTCTTTGCGGAGAACCTGCAGACACTGCTCGGCAGCATCGGCATTCATCTCGATCAGGTCACACTCGACGTCATCCTTCCCGTTGGCATCTCGTTCTATACCTTCCAGGCACTCAGCTACTCCATCGACGTCTATCGTCGTCAGTTACCCGCCACGCGCGACGTTGTTGCCTTTGCCTCGTTCATCTCCTTCTTCCCGCAACTCGTCGCCGGACCTATCGAACAGGCGGCCCATCTGTTGCCGCAATTCCAGAAGGCACGCCGATTCGATTACAATCAGGCCGTCCAAGGCATGCGCCAGATTTTATGGGGCTTCTTCAAGAAGTTAATCATAGCCGACAACTGTGCCAAACTTGCCAATGGCATCTTCGACCACTATACCGATGCCAACAGCAGCCTGCTCATCTTGGGAGCCCTCTTCTTCACCTTCCAGATATACGGTGACTTCTCGGGCTACTCCGACATTGCCTTAGGTACAGCCAGGCTGTTCGGCATCGAGCTGCGCAAGAATTTCGACTCTCCCTACTTCTCGCGCGACATCAGTGAGTTCTGGCGCCGCTGGCACATCTCGCTCAACAAGTGGTTCATCCAGTATGTCTATATCCCACTGGGAGGCAGCCGCTGTTCGAAGGCCAAGACCATCCGCAACATTCTGGTCGTCTTCTTCCTGAGCGGACTATGGCATGGCGCCAACTGGACATTTGTCACCTGGGGCATTTACAACGGCATATTACTTTCCCTCATGCTGTTCTTCCGCCGTCAGTATGCGCCCCTCTCTGATTACCGGGTCTTCCCTCCTGTCATTGACGTCCTGCGGATGATAGGCACGTTTGTGCTCGTTGTCATCGGCTGGGTAATCTTCCGCGCATCGTCATTGACCGAAGCAGGCGATTATCTGCTGCGCATCATCACCCAGTCTCCACTCTCCAAGCCAAATTTCTGGGCAGGAGATCTCGATCTCTTCCAGATTGCCTTCACGCTATTCTTCATCCTTGTCCTCCAAGGGGCTGAATGGCTCCAGCGCAAGCAGGACTTCGCCCTGGACCTTAGTAATGTCCGCTTCCGTGCTGTCCGTTGGGGCATCTACATCCTCTTGCTTCTCATCTTCACCATCTTTGCTGGTGGACAGGAGGCATTCATCTATTTCCAGTTCTGACCCCTCATGTTCAAGCGCCCTACGCTGCTATCGATAGTCTGCGCCGTTTTGGTTGTCGCCGTATCATTGATATATTGCGGTGACAATGGGTACTGCATCGTTCGGACGGAGGCGCTGAACTATCTCTGTCTGGGGCTTGCCTCCATGACCTTGATGTCATGGGCAGACGGCGCACCAGATTCAGGATCCAGAGCACAACGTATCTTCACTGCCATTCTGGCAATGGTTATGGCAGGTTGCATAGCCACCGCCAAGAACTATTTCCATCACTATTCCTGGCCTGCGTGCATCGGCAATTTGAAGGCGCTCTGCCTCTGTGGAGTCCAAACCATCCTCTACGGATTTGTGCTCTGGCAGATATTGTCGGGAGTCTTCCGATGGCTCGACACCCATCTGCTCCCACGCGAAGCTACGACTTTCAGCCTCAGCCGATGGTATTGGCTCAATATCGCAGTGCGAGGAGTATTTCTGGTAGCATTCTTCCCCTGCCTCTTCGATTTCGATGCCGCATTAGGTCTCCGCACTTTCCTTGATGAGGGTTCCGCCATCTGCAACCATCATCCAGTCTTCGTTCAAGCCCTCCATGCCGTGTTCTATACTTTAGGCACAGCGTTGGGCAATCCCTCATGGGGCTTTGCCATTCTGTCATTACTGTCCATCTTCGGCACCTCTGCCATCATTGTCTATGGCATCCAGCTGCTCTCCGAGATGGGCCTGCGCGGCAGGTGGCTGCAAGGTGCAGCCCTATTTCTCTCCCTTTTCCCGGCTTTTCCCTATCTGAGTCTGACGGTTACCAAGGATGGGTTCTTCGCCTATGCTTTGCTGCTGTATGTGCTCACACTTCTCGAGCTCCACCACACGCGGGCGAAATGTCTCAGCCAGTGTCGCTACCTTCTGCTTCATACCTTCGCCCTCCTCATGGTGTGCCTGACTCGTCATCAAGGAATTGCCATCGTGGCACTCGAGACTCTGGCATTGCTCGGCTGTTACCGCAAAGTCTGGTGGAGGGTACTGCTCAATGTGGCGCCTGGATTCGTCATCGTGCTTTTCATCACACGGGTTCTTTTCCCTTATTGCGACATTGAGCCCGGTGGCAAACAAGAACTCTACGGAACGCTGTTCCAGCAGTCTGCGTATTATCTGTCCGTCCATCCCGATGACATCACCGCCGAGGAGGCAGCAGCCATCGACGGCGTGCTTGACCGGGATGCTATGATCCGGAATTATCACGATTACATCACCGACCCCGTCAAGAACGACTATAAGTACAATCCCCGTTTTTTGGAGACCAGTGCAGGTCCTCGTTCGTTCCGCCATGTCGATTACACGCACCAGCAGGAAGCACTCCGAGCATACCTCACAGCCTGGGCTTCGATGGGACTCCGCCATCCATTGACCTACCTCGAAGCGTCGGCATCCATCTGGTTAGGCTTCTTCTACAATAACGGCTTTGCCCTGCTCGACATCTATACACCGGGTGTGGTCAATCCGATGGCGACGACACCGAAGTATCACTTCTGGCGATTCGACTACCTTGCCGACTACTATTACCAGCATCGCAAAGCACTCGCCCAGATGCCCGTCATCGGCTGGCTATGCTCTATACCTTATTATATATGGGCAGCCTTCGTCCTGCTGGCACTCCTCTTCTATCGTCGGGACTGGAGCGGCATCACTTTATTCCTGCCACTCTTACTTTCACTGGGAGTACTGTTGATTTGTCCCGTCGTCAGCGGCCGATATGCATTGCCTATCGTGATAACGCTGCCGTTCCTCGCGTTGTACCTGCTGACGAACAACAGCCAGAATAGAAAAACCACATTGTCATAATGAAAGACTTTGTCTGGAATCATCGCTATCCACTCCTGTTGGGTATCGGCACATTCCTCCTCATCTTCCTCTTCTTCTCGCAAGCGCATCCGCTCTATCCCTACGATGCCGACGACTGGACCTACCTTTACCACACGCGAGGTTTCTATCCATCGACCGAAGAGTACAATCCTACACGTCTCCTGCCCGAGATCCTGATGCCGCTGGCGGGAGAATTCGCCATGTCGATAGTCTATCCCTTTGTGGGTGACATCACCATCTCAGTCGGTATTACGGCGAGCCTGTTGCTCGCCCTGCTGATTACCGCTTACCTGCTGCTCTTCTACCGGATGCTGCGTCGAGTCACCCAAGTATCTGGAGCCGCAGGCATTTTGCTTTCGTTTCTTTTCCTTGCCTTCCATTTCTTGGTTTTCAGGATAGAAGAGAGTGGCAATCAGCATCTGTTCTACAGCTTCGACCTCTGCTGTCAGTTCAACTATACGATACCCAACCTTCTGGCCGGATGTCTGGTCTTCCTCTTCATCACCGACCGATTTGAAGATGTCGACCTCCACAGCCATCTGGCACAGAAAGGGCTGCTGTTCCTCGCCCTGCTGCTTGTCATCTTCTCGCACCTCTTCGGCAGCATCATTCTCATCGCCTATCTTGGCATCTACCTGTTGTTTCAGGCGATTGACGGGTTCCGTTCAGGAGCAAAGCTGCGTCCATGGTTACGTCGCTATGCCATCCATATCTCCGCCATCCTCCTCTGGTTCATTGCCCTCCTCTTCGAAGCCAATGGCCGACGTGCCGACACCGTCACCGAGATTGCCGCAACTCCATTCCTCCAATCACTTAAGGAGTCCGCACGCTATTTCATTCAGATGGGCATCCACGGCACCAACCACCTCTTCATCGGACTCACATTGTTGGCATTCGTCAGCTACATTCTCCTGTCATGGCGTCGAAGGGAGTTCCGTCTGGGGCTCCGCATGCTGTCGCTCCTCCTGTGTTGTGCTGCTATCTGCAGCATCTATCTGGTGCTCATGTCTGCGAAGTCCTATCCTTACTATATTCTGAGGGCGATGACCCTCTTTGCCGCCCCATTCTTTGTGATGGTGGCGGCATTTCTTGGCACTTCAATGCTCATTTCCCGCTATCCGCGATGGTCGGCGCTTCTGCCTTTCCTGCTGCTCCTGGTCTACTGCGACATCGAACGCAAAGGCAATACCTTCCTGGATGTACAGACGCTCGAGATCAACCAGCAAGTACAAGGTGTCTATCGCGTCCACCCCGTTGATATTCTACGTCAGAATCGTCAGTACATCAGTACGCTGGTCAATGCCGATCAGGCAGGCTTGACCGAAGTGAATCTCGAAGTTCAGAAGTTCGATCACCCGGACAACTGGCCCCTTGCCTATTATTACGGCAAGCGCCTCTCACGCGTCCTTCACAAATACGGCTTCATCAAGCAGCGTGCCAAGGTCACTATTGTCCCCATTGACAAGGCTGGAGTTCAAGATGCAGCGACACGGACAGAGATGGCATCGACTCCGGAAACAGCCGAAACACCTTCAGACGAATGATCAATAGTCGACAGTTCTACCTTTCGCGGGAATCTACCTGTCCTTTCGATGGCTGGCATTGCATCATGCTTGCCAATAGCTTTGCATTGCATTACGCTCCAGATCTCAACATCTCGTTCCATAATGACCAGATCGTCCTGATTGGCCATGCTTGGCAAGCCAATCCCGAATGTCCATCTCCCATCGAAGAACTCACTGCACTCAGTGAGAAGGAGCAGGTCACGCACGAAGACCTCTTCGCCATCGAGAAGAACTGGTGCGGCAGATACCTCCTCATCGCCGATGGATGGATCTACCTCGATGCCTGTGGCCTCATCAACATCTTCTATAGCAAAGACACCATCGCCAGCAGTCTCGGCGTGCTCAGTACTGTCGAAAATCGCGAAGTCATCCTTCCGCCCATCGAGCATCGCAAGTCACCCGACTTCGTACCTGGCATGATGACCCTTTACGAGGGGGTACGACGCCTGATGCCTTCGCAACTGCTCAATATCACAACCGGCACAACCCAACTTCGCCCGCTGCTGATCGACCCCATACCCTCTTTCGCCTCCGACGAAGAGGGTATCTCGACCCTATCGACCTATTTCATCCATTCCGTCCGCAACCTTGCCAAGGCATTTGCCGGATACGACATCTGGGTGGCATCCACCTCGGGTCGCGACTCACGCACGTCGATTGCCCTGATGCACAAGGCGGGCATCAAGTTCAGCACCTTCACCCTCTGGCACCAGCACATCTCGCACGCTGACAGCATCCTGCCGCGCCGCATCGCCAAGGCTCTGCACCTGAACTATCGATTTGTCAAGCGCCGGCAGACACAGTTCTCACAGCAGCGTTACGACGACTATCGGGCACACACCGCCGGCATGGCGGTCGATGAGGATTGGCGCTTCTATGCCTACAATCAGTACCCTGCGCTCTGCCAAGGCAGAAGGCCCATCGTCATCCTCCGCAGCGGCATCTGGGGTATTGCCAATGAATACTATACCCGCAAGTTCGGCGAGAAAGGCAAGAACCTGAGTTTCATCTATCCCGGCATTCTTCAGACCGATTGGCTCCGCCACTCTGCAGAGGAGTGGGAGGCGATGGTCAAGGCCGATCCACTGAACACCCAGATTGGATGGATCGACCGCATCTATTGGGAACTGCGCGAGGGCTGCTGGCTGGCATCCATCGAGCAGTCGTTCGATGTGATGGACGGCATCACCTCCTTCCAGCTGTTCAATAGCCGACTGCTCATCGGCACGCTCCTCCGCTTCTCACTTCAGGACAGATTGAGCAAGAGCGAGGAGAACAAAATAGCCTTGTCGACCTGCCCCGTGCTCAGCACCGTCCCCTACGACTATCAGTACGACGCTTTCCTTTCGCAACGCATCCGCCGAAAACTGATCCGATGGGGGCAAAAGATTTGGAACAAACTCCACTGACCATGCGCATCGGCATCCTGACTTACCATTGCCCTCCCAACTTCGGTGCGCAACTTCAGGCACTCTCGACAGTAGGATATCTGCGTCGGCAGGGTCATGAGCCCATTGTGCTCGACTGGTATCCGAACGACCTTGAGGCGATGTACGACCGACGTATTCCTGCCGAGCAGATTGCTTGTCACCGACAGTTCACCACCGAGTCTCTTCCGCTCTCCCGCCGCTGCCAGACCGAGGAGGAACTGATTGAGGAGATTGATTCGCTACGGCTCGATGCCCTCATTGCAGGCAGCGATGCCCTGTTCAAGTTCTTTCCACTCCGCAATCGCCGCCATTTCCACTTCCGTTCGCTCCGCTACGTCTATCATTACCAGCCGCTGTCGTGTGAATGTCTCGAAGGGAACCCCTTCTTCGGAGCCTTCCTGAGTCGGCTCAAGCGTCCTGTTCCCGCCTCAACCTATGCCGTCTCCTCACAGAATTGCCCGTTCTCAAGGATGAACCGCACAGAGCGACGGACGATGGCTGAGGCTTTAGCCAACTACCGAACCATTTCGGTGCGTGACTCCTGGACGCAGCAGATGGTGCAGCATATCACCGGGCGACACGACGTTCCCATCTATCCGGACCCGGTCTTCTCATTCAACGAGAATTGCCCTCTTCCCATTCCCTCTCGTGAGGAGTTGACGGCTCGATATGCCCTAGCCGAAAACTATGTCCTGCTCAGTTTCAGTGCCAAGCACTACGAGGCTGCCTATGTCAAAGCTATTGCCGACGAAGTGAACCGCTGCGGCTTCCAACCCGTAGCGCTGCCCATGCCCGAGCGACTGTTCGATGCCGGCATCGGGCACCGGATTCCCCTGCCAATCTCACCCCTTGACTGGTATGCGCTCATCATCCACTCGCAAGGCTACATCGGCGAGCGCATGCACCCCATCGTCGTCTGCCTGCACAATGCCATCCCCTTCTTCTGTTTCGACGAGTACGGCACGCAGCAGCCAAGGAGCCGCTTCTCCCGACAGCAGGAGTTTGTCCCGACATCGAGCAAGACCTATCTGATCGTTTCGGACGCCGGACTGCTCGACAACCTCTATTCTGCCAAAAGCGCCACGCCCCTGCCGGCTCCCGAACATGTCATGAAGTGCGTCTCCTCCTTCGACAAAGCCCATTGCGCCACCTTCGCTGCCCGCCAAAGAGATGCCTACCAAACGGGCATGTCAGATATCCTGAAGTCGCTCCTGTAGTATGAACCGTCCGAAGATTCTCATCATCTCGCATCGTCTGCCCTATCCGCTTAATAGTGGCGGCAAGCAGGCGATATTCAACGGCATCGATGCCATCCGTCAGGACTACGACGTCTTCGTCACCTACTCCGAAGCGATCAAGAAACCTTCGGCAGAGGATGTCCAAGGGTTCATGGAGGCGACGAAAGGAACTGTCACACTTGTCCCATTTGTCACATCGTCCCACGAACCATCAGCCAAAGCCTCGCTCGGACAGCGAATCCAAGGCAAGCTCCGCCGCTGGTTCTCCTCCTCGGCCCCGTCATCGCAACCCAATCCTTATTCATCTTGGATCAACGAATTAGGGCCTATGCCGCTGGCCTATCAGCAGCATGTCAATGACGTCATCAAGCGTTACGGCATCGACATTGTCCAATGCGAGATGCTGTGCAATCTGGCATTCGTCCATTCGCTCCCGGCCTCAGTCAAGAAGGTCTTCGTCCACCACGAACTGGGCTTCGTCCGCCACGAACTGGAGCTCAAGGGCAAGTCTTCTGCCGAAGGCTTGGCAATGGCACGCAGAGCCAAAGAACTTGAGATCAGTCAACTCAATGGCTACGATTGCGTCGTGACCCTCTCTCCCATCGACCGTCAGAAACTCGTTGAGGCGGGAGTGACAGTGCCCGTGCGTGACTCTTTCGCCATCGTCAATCCAGAGAGGACGATCGAAGATGTGCAGGAACCCACTCACCGACTCACCTTTGTCGGTCCCGACAATCATACACCCAATTATGTGGGGTTGCTCTGGTTCCTCGAGAATTGCTGGACATCATTGCTTCACGCCAACCCCACGTTCCATCTGACAGTTATCGGACGATGGACCGAACGACACATCTCCGAGCTCACCACCCGCTATCAGAATCTCTCGTTCGCCGGCTTTGTTGATGACCTGCCCAGTGCCCTGCAAGGAACTACGATGATAGTGCCCATCACCGTCGGCAGCGGCATCCGCATGAAGATTCTCGAAGCAGCCAGCATCGGCATCCCCTTCGTCAGCACCACGGTCGGAGCAGAAGGCATCCCCGTGGTCAGCGGAGAGCATTGCCTCCTTGCAGACACCCCCGACGACTTCGTAGCGTCCGTTTTGCAGCTGTGCAATCCTCTCGTGCGCCAACGCATGATTGTTCAGGCGATGTGCATGGTGAAGACCCACTATTCCGCCAAGGCTTTGCACGAGAACAGAAGTTCCATCTACCACTCACTCTATGAAGCAGAATAACCTCCTGGTCATCATCGTGACCTACAATGCCATGCCGTGGCTCGACAGATGCTACTCCAGCCTTCGCGCCTCGACTTTGCCCTGCGACATCATCACGATCGACAACGGTTCGACCGATGGGACGCCCAGCTATCTCAAGGCAAACTTCCCGGAGGTCGAACTGGTTGAGAATGGCTCCAATCTCGGTTTCGGAAAGGCCAACAACATAGGTCTGCAGAAAGCGCTGGACGAAGGCTACGACTATGCCTATCTGCTCAACCAGGATGCCTGGGTCATGCCCGACACTTTCGCCCGACTGGTCGGCATCAGCCAGCAACATCCCGACTTCGGCATCCTAAGTCCCATGCAACTTAAGGCAGATGGTCAGCACCTGGACGACAAGTTTGCCATCAACGTCATCGGCACACATCAGCATACACGCCCGCTATTGACCGAGGATCTCTACTTCCATCGTCAGGAAGGGGCCTATGAGGTCACATTCGTGATGGCGGCACACTGGTTCATCACCCGTCGATGCTTCGAGCAGGTAGGCGGCTTCTCACCTACCTTCTATCATTATGGCGAAGATGACAACTACCTCAACCGCACCCGCTACTGGAAATTCCGTATCGGCATCTGCCCCGAGGTGCAAGCTGTCCACGACCGCGCCGACTCACAATGGAGCGAGGCAAAGAGCCTCTACATCAACTACTACACCATGCCCGTCAACTGTGCCAGCAATCCCTTGTTGCCAACCTCCATCTGGCAAATCATCAGCAACAATGCCAAGGCGGCACTACGGTGTCACAACCGGCAAATCTGGCACTATACCCTTCAGATCTGGCACGAGCGCAAGCAGATAGCCGACAATCTCTCGGTGAGTCTGAAGTCCACCGCCTTCCTCCATCTCGCCCGATGAAAACCACGACCGACAGACTCCACTATATCGATGTCGCCAAAGGCATCCTCATCGTACTCGTCGTCATCCACCACATTCCTCAGATTATCAAGGGACAAGTGGGGATAAGCGATGGCTTCTGGGCAGGAGTGGGGTTTCTCAACATCTTCTATGCAAGTTGGTTCATGCCGGCATTCTTCTTCCTGAGCGGCATGTGCAGCAACTTCGACCGGCAGTTTCCCGACTTCCTGCGTCGCAATGTCAAGTCGCTGCTGATTCCAGCTGTCGTACTCCCGATTGTGGGCACCTGGCTGCTCCATCTGGCGCAACTCGACCTCCATCCCTCCAGCTATCTGCACCTCGACCTGCGGCGCATCGTCCTCTATGGCTCCTGGTGCTGGTTCCTGCCGGCACTGTTCGTGGCACGATTGGTCTATTGGACCATCCATCATTGGCTGCAAGGTTCAGCTGGACGCATTATCGCCTGTCTCACGCTGCTCGTCGTTGCCTGTGCCTTGAAGCAGTTCGACGTCGTTCCCAACTTCTGGATGCATCGTCATGCCCTGGCAATGGTTCTGTACATTGCCTTAGGACAATGCTGCCGGCAGCATTCCATTCGGGACTGCTATTATTATATAGGTGGAGGCCTGTTCCTTCTCCTTACACTTGTGCTGCAACTCGGGCACTTCCATTATTGCTGGATTACCAATGCCTTCCGTGTCGAGGTGGTTCAGATTCCGCTGCATTTGGCACTCTGTCTCACCGGTATCTGCCTGGTCATGACGATTGCGCGACTCATTTCGTCCAACGCCTTGCTGGAACTTCTGGGTCGCAACTCGCTCTATATCTACGTCTTCCAATACATGTTCCTGCAGATGCTGATTGGCCGACTGCATGACGTCATTGCCGATGCCAATATGCTTGCCTGTTGTCTGTTGCTCATGCTGTTCATTGCTGCCACACTGGCGGCTTCACTGCTGTTCTCCTGGATCATGCATCGTCCCTATCTCCGCTACTGCATCGGAGAGTTCTGACCCAATCTGTTCGATATGTCCATCCAACGACTTCTCTCGGGTCGAAGCGCACTGCTGTTCTTCGCTTCGGTCTTCGTGTTTTTCCTTGCCTTCTTTTCGGTGTTCCATCCGGCACTGATTACGACGCCCGATGACTGGTACTACATCGGCTACACGCGCGATGCCCTGCCCTTGCTCGACAAGCACAATCCCACCCGCGTCCTTCCCGAGGTTCTGATGCCCGTCGTCGCCACGGTCTCGTCGATGATGCTTCGTCCCTTCGGCATCGACATCGTCTGGGCCATTGCCTATGGCACGGCGCTGCTGCTTGCGGCGCTCATCACCCTTTATGCCTACAATTTCTATCGGCTCATCCGTCAGAAGCTTTCAGTCGATGAGGCGCCTGCCCTGTGCATCACGGCATTGTTCCTGCTGTTCCACTTCCTGGCATTCCGGTCTTCGAAGATCGACAATATCTATCTGTTCGGCTCCTTCTGCCTCACGAACTTCTACTATTACAACGTCCCCATCCTGCTCAATGCCTCGCTGGTGATGTACTGTATCAGGACCGACCTGCTGCAGCGGTTGTCCAGCCTCTCCTACTTCAGGCAGGGTCTCTTTCTGGCGGCATGCTACTTCTGCATGCTCTCCAACCTCTATTCCAACATCATTCTGGCGGTCTATTTCCTGCTGGAGCTCCTTCGCGATTGTCACAGCCGGAGTTATCGTCTCAAGCAATGCCTTTTAGACAACAAGTTCATCGTCTCGATGCTCCTCTTCTTCCTCGTCATCCTGTGGTTCGAAGTCAATGGCGGCAACGCCAAGCATCTCACGGCAGGCGACGGCAGTTTCCTGATGGAACTGAAGCATACCTGCGGCTCCTACTGCAGGATGCTGCTGGACATGAATGGCTGGTTTGTGACAGTTTGTACAGTTGTGACAGTTGTTTCTGCCGTGATGTTCTATCGCCACTGCAAGGCAGAAGGGCTGTCGCATAAGTTCTTGCCCTGGCCTGCCGCCTTCATTTGCCTCAGTTTCTTGCTGGTCAACATCTTCTCAATCCTCATCAGCGCTAAGGCAAAACCTTACTACGTCTCGATGTCCGAGAAGATGCTGATGGAGTTCTTCTGGCTATTGGTCGGAGTATCGACAGGTATTGCCTATTGTGTGAAGCGTTGCCCTCGGTTGACCGCACTGCTTCCCCTCCTCTTCCTCGTGCTCTTTTGCCACACCAACACCAAGACCAAGACATTCTGTGATGTCCATGGGTTCGCCACGATGCCGCAGTTCAACGACCAGTTGCTCTCCATCCTCGATGATGCCAACCGTCAGCATGTCGACTCTCTGACTCTCTATGTTCCCAAGGTAGAGGGCGAAGCCGACAACTGGCCCTTCCTTACCTATGTTGGCCCGGAGTTCGCCAATGTCTTCTATGGACATCGGCTGACCCGCAAGCGGCTGGAGATTCGCGTCGAGGCAGTACCCGGTTTGACGAATGTCTCGTCTTCGCTCGAGATGTCGCCATCGGTATCTGTTGATCCCAAACCTGCGACGGAAGTCTGCCCACAAGATTCAACGTCTGAAAATATCACTCTCCCATGAACCTATCCCATATTCTCGTCACCCTCCTTGCCGCCGCCAGCATCGCCAACAGCAATGCGCAGAACAAGGTCAAAGTCCTCTTCCTCGGCGACAGTCTGACTGACGGTTTCTGCAACGACTTCGTCAGCTATGCCGACAAGCTTCGCACCGACGGCATCGTAGACGAAGCCTCGTTCAAGAAAGCCGTCACCGGTCAGCTGCTCCGCTCCATGTCAGACTATGTGACCGACGAACAGTTGGCATCGGTCGAACTGGTCTCCATCATGGGCGGCACCAACCAGATTGACGCCTCCTATTATAATCTCGGCACCATCGACGACGAACCGACACCCGACAATCACCAGCAAGGCAAGAAATACAGCGTCGGCGACAAGGTCATGGGCGGCACGACCGAGCAATACGGCATCATCTCCGATGGCGCCGTGGTGAACGACATCGTCCACCGCGCCATGTATGTCTGCACCAAGGCAGGCACCTCCAGTTCGAAGGACATCACCTGGAAGGAGACCGTCGGAACGACGACCAAGGACAACACCGTCAGCTGGAAATGCGTCGGCTACAGTTCCTTCTATGGTGACATGAAACGCAACATCAAGCGGATTCTGGCAGCCAATCCCGAGGCACATATCGTCTTCATCTGTCCGACGTATATGGCGAAGGTCGCCACGGAGAACGACAACATCCGCCAGCAGAATGCTGCCATCCGACATCTCTGCTCAGTCTATGGCATCGACTACTTCGACCTCTGTACGCTGCTACCTGTCGAGGAGACCAACGACAACGGCAACTGGGACTATTTCTATACCGACATGATTCACTTCAACGATGCCGGACACGAGAAGGTCAAGTCGCTGATGGCGGACCATTACTTCAGCACCTACGTTTCCGGCACACGCGAGGCATCTTATACGCTCTCGCTCACCGATGCCCGTTGGGCAACTCTCTGCGTGCCTTTCTCGTTCGAAGTTCCGGAAGGGCTTACCCTCTATTCCGTGTCTGGCATTCAGGCCGACGGTGCGACGCTGGAGCTGGAGTCAGTCAGTGCGCCTGCCGACAATGTCCCCTATCTCGTCTATGGCGCCGCCGGCGAATACGAGCTACACGGGAAACTAGTCATGAAGTCCTCTGCAGACGAGGGCTATCTCTCCAATGGGCTGCTGACCGGCAGCCTTGTCGAGTCGCTCTTTGTGCCCAAAGACTCCTATGTCCTCCAGAATCTCGAGGGGAAGACCAGTTTCTACCGCGTTGATTTGGATGAGACCATATCCATCAACAGCCACCATGCCTACCTCAGCCTTCCGACTTCCAGCACGGAGGCTCCCCGTATCCTAGTGACACCCGATGCTGCCGGCATCGAGCAGATTGATGCCTCGACTGCCAATGCCCCCACCATGCAACGCGACCTCTGGGGACGTCGCTGCAGCGATGCCACCTTTGGCTTCCGCATCGTGACCATGTCTGATGGCAGCACCCGCAAAGTCCTGCGCTAATACCACATGAAGAGATTCCTCCTCGAGTCGTCTTTGTTCGGCATCCTCGCTGTCGTCATTCTGTACCTTGTCATCAAAGGTCTCTGCCTGACCGAGAGCCGGATGGTCCATGTCGACCCCGACGTACACATTGCCTTCCTGGGCAACTCCCACATCGAGGCAGGCGTCAACGACTCGCTCATCGAACATTCGATTAACTGGGGCCGTGCCAGCGAACTGCCGGAGTTCGTCTATGCCAAGACCCGGATGCTCAAGCGCTGCAATCCGCAGATTGACACCGTCATCATCGGCTTCGACATCATCCTGGGCTTCCGTCCAGGCTTCATGGAGTTCAGCAGCACCCTCTCCCACCCTTTCTTCTACGGAGAATATGACACCCATGACTGGCTCGCCATCCTCCAAGGCTCGGACTATTGCTACTGGAGCAACTTCCTGCTCTATCCACTCAGTTGGGAGAAACTCAAGGATCTGCCCCAGATGATTCGTCCGGGCAGAACCCTGCGAGAATTCAAGTCGCTGGGCGGCTACGTCCCCATCACCCACGACAAATTGCAGGAGGTGTTGCAGAAGGAGACGCCCTATCCGCAGGGCGGTCGCCAAATGGCTCCCTGTGCCGAGTATTTCTTCCGTCGCACACTCGACTTCTGCCGCGACAATGGCATCAAGGTCATATTCATCTGCCCACCCGAGTACCGACAGAGCTTCTCGCACGACAAGATTTCGCACAAACTGGAGCACCAGCGTCTCTTCCCCGAGGTCCCCTTCTACGATGACATCGACAAGGTGATGCCAGACTCCTGTTTCGCCGATGTCACTCACCTCAATTACAAAGGTGCCCGCCTCTATTCGGAATACCTTAACCAAATGCTCAATAACCGATGAAGCATTGCCTCTTATTGCCCCATCTCGTCCTGCTTGTCCTGCTATTGACCGAGGTGACAGCCTGTGTCAGCCGTCCGGATTCGGAGGATTCCAGCCCAAACATCTCCGACATCAGCTTCTCTCTCGAAAGCGATTCGCTGACTATCGTGCATCCATTCCGCACCGACAGCGGCATCGTTGCCGTACTGCCCGCGTATTGGGATGCCACACATATCTTGTATCAGAAGGAATCGACTGACTGGCAGTCCATCCATGTCGAATGGGGCAAGGCCACCCGCCTGCCTCAAGGAGAAAGCATCACGTTCTATCAGTCGCAGCTCAATATGGTCTGGATTACGACGCAGTCGGGCTCCATGGCACAGATTGACGCCAGCCTCGACAAGAGTGTCAAGGAAGCGGGCTTTATCAAGGCGATAGACATCCACGGCGAGCCCTTCTATAATGACAGCCTCAAGCAGATCAAGGGCCGCGGCAACAGTTCGTGGCTGCATGCGAAGAAGCCCTACAACATCCAGCTCACCAACAAGGCACGGCTGTTCGACCTCCACAAAAGCCGGAAGTTCTGCCTTGTCTCCTCCAATGGCATCACGGATCTGTTAGGCCTGAAAATTGCCGAACAATTCGATTGTTCGAGCCCCATCGCCTCCTGTCCCGTCGCTCTTTACCTCAACGGCAACTACAACGGCTTGTATCTGCTGACCAACAAGGTCGAAGTTGCCAAGAGTGCCGTCGACATCACCGACCTTGAGGACCTCAACCACAAGGACAAGGCACACAAAGGCCAGCCCTGCCCGACCATCAGTCTGGACGAAGAGTCATGTCGATATGTCGAAGGTATCGAATCGCCGGAAGACCTCACCGGAGGTTATCTGATTGAGGTGCTCAACTTCAAGGATCGCTACGCTTCGACCACCAGCGGCTTCATCGGAGGTGAAGACAACCGCATCGAAATCAAGTCGCCCGAGCGAGCCTCCCGCGATGAGGTGCTCTACATTCGCAATCTCTTCAATGCCTTCTACTTTGCCAACAAAGCCCCTGACGGCATTCATCCTGAGACGGGAACGCCCTACTCTGACTACATCGACCTACCCTCATTCGCCCGTTATTATCTGGTCGAAGAAGTGCTTGGCAATATGGATGGCGGTTACGGCAATCTCTACTTCTACAAAGATCGCGACAGCTGCGACCATCGGCTCTATGCAGGTCCCATCTGGGATATGGGCTGGTCGATGGGACAAGATGCTCGGTATCCATATTGCCGCTGTCCCCGTTCGTTCTTTGTACGCGCCGGTTCGTCCAACGAGCGTCACCGTATCTTCTACTACCTGTTCCAGCATGAAGATTTCCGCCAGTTGGTCTGCCAGTTATATCTCTCTGAACTCCGTCCAATCCTTGACCTATATTTCTCGGGCGACAATCTCTACCAGCGACTCCCCGTCAATACGGCACATGACGTCGAGCTCAATCATATGCGCTGGCCGCAAATCGAGCGACCAGACGTTGCCAGAATCCTCTCGTATATGCACGACCGCATCGACTATATGGACGAGGTCTTCAGCCTTCCTTCCGAGGAGGATTATTGCCAGGTATCGGTCAATGCCGGATTCCAGCATCGCAACCTCATGTTCCTCGTTCGCCGCGGCTCAACCTTCGAACTCCCCACTTTCGACTTCTGGTCACCCGTCCCCGATGCCGAAGTGCAAACTGTCGATGGCTGGTATGATAGCGACAGGAGACTCGACTCGAATGTACAGACAATTGACGAGGACAAGTTCTATCTCCTCCATTGGAATCCCTCAAAATGAAAGATAACTCCCGACGAATCTGCAGTATCGACACCATGCGACTGATAGCCGCCTTCCTGGTCGTCATGATTCATTGCTGGCGATACTACGGACGCGACACACTCTTCCCGCTCACCCGCATAGCCGTTCCCATCTTCTTCATGATCACCGGCTTCTTTCTCTTCGATCCTGCCCCGTCACAAGTGAAAGCCCGCATCCTGAAGAGCCTCCGACGAATCACCGCCATCTGGCTGGTCGGCACCCTGCTGTTCGCCATCCACATCTATTTTAAGAGCAAGTTCAAGGGAGACCTCTCGGTTTTCGAGCCCACAGCGATGACTCCCATCTATTGGCTCATCTGCTGCCACCAGAAGATTGGGTTCCCGCTCTGGTTTCTCGTGGCGATGGCTGAAGGCCTCCTTGCCATGCTGGTGACCTCGGTCTGGAAACGCGACCGCTGGTTCCCCGGTCGCTCCGCCTGGATTATTCCCTGCTCATTGATTACCTTGGGTGTCGTGCTCAACAAGTACGTCTGCCCTTACTATCCGCTCTTAGGCAATTACGATCTACAATATCCTCCCGTGCTCTTCGCCAGCTGGCCCTTTCTTTATCTGGGCTATCAGATGCATAAGCACCAAGAGCCTTTGGTCAATCGATTCCAATCCCAGAGCCGCCGACTCACGGGCATATTGATTCTCCTGGCAGGACTCGGCATCATCGAAGGCCGACTGGCCAGTCAGGCTGGCGATTGCTACCTCACCACCCTGCCGCAGGTCCTCATCATCTTCACCCTGCTTCTGCTTCACCCCGACTTCGGCGGGACGCGTATGGCTACCATCGGCCGCCGCTACTCCCTCTGGGTCTACATCCTGCATGTGATGGTTTATGACTGGCTCTACGTCCTCCTCGGCTCGCATCGCTACTTCGTCTTCCATCCTGTCTTCATCTTCCTCATCACTCTCGCCATCGCTCCTGCCGTCGAGTGGTTGATGCGTCGTACCGTCCTTCGCAAGGTGCTATGCCTGACGGGCATGATGGCGCTGCTCGCAAGTTGCAGTCCTAAGGCTCCTGACCCGAACTTCAGCATCTATCTCTGCTTTGGGCAGTCCAACATGCTCGGCGCCGACAAGCCAGAAGCTCAGGACTCCATTGTCTCCGATCGGTTCGTCTGCATGACATCGGTCGATGGGGCAGACACGGAAGTCGGTCAGTGGCGACCCGCCCTACCTCCTCTCTGCCAGACTTGGCCACATCTCAGCCTTGCAGATGAATTCGGTCACACCCTGCTCGAACACCTACCCGCCACCCAACGGGTCGGCGTCATCGTCGTGGCTGTCAATGGCGCCGCCATCCGGCTCTTCGACAAGGACCAATGCCAAGGCTATATCGACAGCATCCCCGAACGATGGATGCGCCGCGAGGTGGAAGCCTTCGGCGACAATCCCTATGAGCGTCTGGTCTCGTTAGCCCGCAAGGCACAAGAGGAAGGCGTCATCCGTGGCATACTGATGCATCAAGGCGAGACCGATGCCACCAATGACGTCTGGTTCCATACGGTCAGCAAAGTCTATCACGACCTGCTCACCGACCTTCACCTCTCAGCCGACAGCGTGCCGCTTCTGGCAGGTGAGGCTGTAGCTGGCGATCAGAACGGAGCCTATCAGCACGTCAACGCCACCATCGACCGCATCCACGACTTCATCCCCACAGCCTACCCCATCCCCAGTTGCGGTTGTGCGCCACTGCCTGACCATCTTCATTTCGCTGCCGCAGGTACCCGCCGGTTGGGTCACCGCTATGGACTCGAGATGCTCCGACTGATGGGTTATCAGAATCTTCCACAGGATTCTGATGCCATCCTGCAACTTCAGACTCCTCCGGTCGACGATGCCTTCCTCGTCCAGACTCATCTCCGCCAATCTGACAGTCTGCTACTCATAGCCTCAGTTCTGCCCCTCGATTCTCTTGTCATCTCCAGCTTTTCGGGCAAAGTGTTGACCGACACCTGCCTACACTGTGCACAAACGGTCGAGATCAATCTCGTTCCACTATTGGATGAAAGGCGGTTAGTACTTTCCTTCCAATCGACCGACAAGAAGATCGTGAACCGCAATATCACCCTGCCCTATGCTCAAGGTCATTAAGTCCCACTGGATTTTCTATTCGCTCATCTTCCTTTTTTTCATCGACTTTTTCTCGGTGGTTCATCCGCTTGTGCCCTTCGACATGGACGATTGGATCAACATGGGGCTTGCCCGCCCCGGGTACCCTTCACTTGACCCACACGTCTACAATCCTGCCAAGATATTGCCCGAGATCCTTCAGCCGCTTACAGCCAAAGTCGCCGCCTATGTCATCGCACCCGTGACTGGCGATTATATCGGCGCGCTCACTTGGGCGAATGCCATTATGGTATCGTTATTCATCGTCCTTTTCCTCTATGAAGCCCAGCGTCTCATCGAACAGAGATTCCAAACTGGAAGATGGTGCTCTTTTGCCCTGATTCTGTTGTTCACACTGTTCCATTTCCAGTTCTTCAGAACCGACGACCAGAACAATGATTACCTATGGTATGCCACCGACCCGACCTGCTTCTTCCATTACGTCATCCCTGACCTGTTGTGTGCCGCCTTGGTACTCTGGCTGATGCGGAACGACATCCGAGAGGTCCGACGGCCGTTCATCCTCAGTCTCCTGCTTCTGGCTGGCTATCTGGCTCTGTGTTCCAATCTATACGCCTCGGTCATCCTCATCGCCTATATCGGCTCCGTGCTGGTCGTCCGGCTCTGCCGCACTGACTTCCATCAGAAGGGATGGCTATCCGAGTACGTCCGAGACAATCTCATCTACCTTGCCGTCATCCTGTTCTGGCTCGTCATCCAGTGGTTTGAGGCGAATGGCCGGCGTGCCAGCCACACGTCGTCCGACAACACCTTCCTCACAGACATCTGGCTCACATGCCGGGCCTTGCTTTCGGTCCATTGCAACGTGACGTTCGTCATCATCTCCCTGCTGGCAATCATAGGTGCAAAGGTTCACCACTACCTGCACCGCTCTCGCCGCATTGGCAATCTGGGACGTGACGGAGAAACCTTGCTGCTCAGTCTCGTCTTCTCGTCGCTCTACCTGCTGCTGCTCAGCGCCAAGGTAGGACCTAATTATATCCAGCGACCAGGCGTCATCTTCGCCTTCGTCGTCTTCTATCTGATTATATCATTGCTTGCCCTTGCCTATCTATGCCGCCAGATACCAGGATCCAGGATCCTCCTGCCCCTCCTCATCTGCTTTGTCTATTGCGACATCAATACCCGTGAGCGCACATTCAAGGATGTCCATTACGAGACGGGCACCGACATCCAGACCTGCATCCGGGTCAACAATGACATCGTCCACCAAGTACAATTGGCCGATGCCCGCGGCGAGACAGAGGCTCAGATTGACGTTCCACGCTTCAACGAGGAAGGCAACTGGCCGTTGGCTCTCGACTGCAGTTGCTATCTGGGACGCACGCTCTATAAGCACAACATGACCCGCCGTCTGGTCGAAACCTATTTCAATCCTACCGAACAATGAACCAGAAACTTGTAACCATTCTCATCCCCTGCTATAACGAAGAGGCATCCCTGCCTCATCTCTATACGGCACTCGACAAGGTGTCGAACGACAATCCACAATATGACTTCGAGCTGCTCTTCGTCAATGATGGTTCGAAGGACAACACCATCGACCTCATCAAGAGCTACGCCCTGCACGACAGTCGCATCGCCTACGTTGACCTAAGTCGCAATTTCGGCAAGGAGAACGCCATGCTTGCCGGCTTCGACCATGCCCGAGGGGACTGCATGATCATCCTTGATGCCGACCTGCAAGATCCACCGGAACTCATTCCCGAGATGCTCCACTGGTGGGAGGAAGGCTACGAAGACATCTATGCCAAGCGTCGCGACCGTGGCAGCGAGAGCTGGCTGCGCCGCCGCCTTTCTCTGGCTTTCTACGCCATCCTGCAGCACACCACCCGTTACGACATCCTGCCCAATGTGGGTGACTTCCGCCTGCTGGACCGCAAGTGCATCGATGCCCTCAAGCAGCTCCGCGAGTCGGAACGCTACACCAAAGGTATGTTCGCCTGGATTGGCTTCCACAAGAAGGAAATCCTCTTCGACCGCCAGGACCGTGAGTTCGGTGAGTCGCACTGGAGCATGACCGCCCTTTTCAACCTCGCCATCGAAGGCATCACGAGCTTCACGACCACGCCGCTTCGCATCTCGATGATTGCAGGGTTCGTCATCGGCCTTTGGGCGCTCGCCTATATGGTCTGGATCATCACCAAGACCCTCATCTGGGGCGACCCCGTGGCTGGCTATCCCACCATGATGGCTGTCATCCTCTTCCTTGGCGCCGTCCAACTCGTCTCAATCGGCATCCTCGGCGAGTACCTCGGTCGCATCTTCAATGAGTCGAAAAACCGACCTACCTACCTCGTGGAAGAATATCATTCCTCTGCCGGAAATTCAGAGGTCGAAAAGGCAGAAATGTAATGCCCAAACTATAAAAAGGCTACATTCGCGTAAACTGCCACCAAAAAAACAGACAAACATTTGGTCATTTCAGAAAAATTGCTTAATTTTGCAGCCTATAATCAAGACGCATAGGTTACAAAACCAACAAAACGATGAATACCCCCTTTGATTCCAAGATAACCAGAGTACTCCTGCTCTCTGGCATGCTCAGTACAGCCGTCACCGTTGCCTCGGCAGCCGACAGCTGGCTCGAAATCGGCACACTCAGCGAGTTGCAGCAATTTGCCTCCGATGTCAATGCTGGCAAGTCCTCTGCCATCAACCAGAATGTCCGGCTCACCGCCGACATCACCCTCCCCAATGGCTGGACTCCTATCGGCTCAAGCAGCAGCAGTTCATCCAAAGGATTCCATGGCACCTTCGACGGCCAAGGCCATACCCTCACCTTCGACGACGTGACCGCTTCGGACACCTGCTACAGCGTCTTCGGCCACTGCTGGTCCGCCTCCATCAAGAATCTGCACACCACAGGCACCATCCATACCGCCAAGAACAAGGCGGCAGGTATCGTCGGCCGTATGGGCGCCACGACGATCCAGGGCTGCAGCAGCGATGTCAACATCTACTCCACCTGCTCGGGTGTCGGTTACGATGCCGGCATCGTTGCCGACGTAGCCACCACCACCCTGGGCACCTCCTACATCGAAGACTGCTACTTCAGCGGCCTCATCGATGGCGGCGGCAAGTCCACCTACCTCAGCGGCATCCTCGGCTACTCGCATACCGAAGACCACTTCCTGCGCAACTGTCTCATGACAGGCACCCTGCAGAATGTGGTCGCCGGTGGAGCACTCCACGCTCTCCGCACGGGATGGGGCACGGAGAGTTCATATGCCAACAACTACATTCTGGACCCTGACGGCACTCGCTACGATGCCTCCCATTACGACTACGCCAACCGTGTCAATGAGAGCCAGTTGCTGAGCGGCGAAATCTGCTATTATCTGGATGCTGACCACAATGCCACCTGGGGCCAGACGCTGGGCACCGACCGCGAACCCAGTCCGTTGTCATCGGCACAGGTCTTTCTCTTCAACTCCGACTGCTCGGGCAACATCACCCCTTACTGTTCCAACACCAACAGTTTCCACAGTGGCACGAACGTGCAGACTTCGAGTTGCTCAGCCTGTCAGGGTATGTATGAGTCGCATCTCGTCATCAACGAGATCATGCAGTCCAATGTCACCAGTCTGCTCACCGAGCACGACTTTGCCGACTCGTGGGTCGAGCTTTACAACCCGACAGATGCCGACATCAACATCAACGGCTATTATCTCGGTGCCTCAGCCACCTCTGCCGACGACTATAAGTTCCCCGTCGATTCCATCGTACCCGCCCATGGCTATCTGCGCATCGACTGCGACAAGAAGGAGGCACGACTCCATACCGACTTCCGTCTGGAGTCGACCGATGGCGGCGAACTCTATCTGCTCGACGCCAGCGGCTCCGTCATCGACCACCTGCAGTATCCTGCCATGATTGCTGTCGATGTAGCCTATGGACGTATCTGGGACGGCCTCGACAACTGGGGCTGGCAGTGGAAGGCTACCCCAAGGCAGAGCAACACCGGACAGACCACCTCACAACTGCTGCCCGAACCTGTGTTCAGTGTCGAAAGCATGCTCGTCGATGCCGACCATCAGAGAGTCAAGCTCTCGCTGCCCGAAGAGTCTCTCCCCTACGATACCCGCATCTACTACACCACCGACGGTTCGGAGCCCGACTTCTCGTCGACCAGCACCACCTATCTCTCGACCTCCCTCACTGAGTCCACAGTCATCCGTGCCAAACTGATGTCGGCGTTCGCCTTGAGCCGTCCCTCTACGACTCACACCTTCATCTTCCACCCTCGCCAGACGTCATTGCCCATCATCTCCATCGCCACCAGCGACGATTACCTCTACAGCGAAGACATCGGCATGCTCTCCAACCATGTCTCTCTCCTCGAGGGCGAGGAATATCTCTACAGTTCCAGCGACTATCACCTGACAGAGTGCGCCACCATCGGCCAGGAGAACTATTGGTACCCCTGGCGCCGCCCCATCAACATCGAATACCTCAATGGCGAAGAGGAAGGTCTCTCCTTCAACCAGATTGGCGAGGCTGCCATCTCTGGCTGGGCATCACGCGACCTGACGCAGAAGTCGTTCAAGGTCTATGCCAACAAGCGCTTCGGCACGAAGCGTTTCAAGGGTCAGTTCTGGAGCGACAAGACCAACGTCACCAAGAGCAAGTCGTTCATCCTGCGCAGCGGTGGTCAGAACAGCAACGCCGCACGCATCAACGACGCCATGGTGCAACATCTCTTCGGCACCCATCTCGAGAATCTCGACTATCAGGCTTACCGCCCCACCATCGTCTATATCAACGGCGTCTACAAAGGACTCTTCAACATGCGTGAACGCTCAGAGGAAGACTATGTCGAGGCGAACTATGACGGTCTGGAAGATATCGAGCAGGCAACGGAAGACCAGTACAAGGGCAAGTCACTGCCCGACAACTTTGCTCAGTTCTACAACCTCTACCGCAGCAGCAGCGCTACCTATGCCCAACTGGAGGCGATGATGGATGTCGACAACTTCCGCGAGGCGCTCATCGCCGAGATGTTCTCCAACAACACCGACTTCCCTCACAACAACGTCTCCATGTGGCGTCCGTTGGCAGAGGACGGCAAGTGGCGCTGGATTCTGAAGGACATTGACTACTTCGGACATGCCAACTACCATGTGCCGATGGACTTCAACATGTTCTACTACATGCTGGGCACCCCCACGAGGGATACCCATCGCTACGAATACGACTACGCTGCCAAGTCCGGTCAATGTCTCGACCTCTACAAGAAGATGATCTCGTTCGACGAGTTCAAGACCGCATTCATTGACTCCTATGCCACCTATCTGGGCGACTTCCTGAGACCCTCGGTCACCGTTGCTCTGGCTCAGGACATGATGGCGGAGATAGCCACGGAGGTGGAACCCACCTTCGCCGTCTATCAGGAGGATGCCGCCGGCTCGCTCTATCCCTACGAGTACGACAATTACCGCAACATGACCGACACGCTGATCTACTACAGCCAGAAGCGTCCTGCCATCATCTACCAACAGATGGCGGACTTCTTCTCGCTCGGCTCGGTCATCCCGATGTCTCTCAAGCCCAATGGCGCCTCGGCAACCATCAATGGCACCGGCCTCACCGAAGGCAACTTCGACGGAGCCTGGTTCTCGAACCATACGCTGACCCTCAATTCCGGCAACAGCAACAAAGGCTGGCTGATGCGAACCTACAAGCGCAGCGCTTCGGGCACTATGTCTGAGAGTGGTAGCGAATCGTTCTCCAGCCAGGAGGTCTCCCTGCTGCTCGGTGACTACCAGGACTGCGACTCGGTCGCCTTCACTGTCTATGCCATCCATCCTTCGGACTTCGACATCAAGCTTGACGAACTCGCCATCAACCAGGGCGACTGCACCAACTGGAGCAGCCAGCCCACCATCACGCTCGATGAGCCACAATATGCCTATGCCAACATCACAGGCATCGATGCCCTCCCGACCTCGAAGACCGACGACCTCCAGGCCTACATCGACTTCTATGACAACGAAGGCAACTACTTCCGCAAGCGTGTGCTCCTGAACCTGCAGGGCAGTTCGGAGCCCAAGGTCAACCTCTCGCTGCAGTTCTGCGAGGATGAATGGATCGGCGACGAGACTCCCGACATCACCTTCGGCGACTGGGTGGCTCAGGACGAATTCCATCTGAAGGCTTTCTACGAAGACGGCCTGCGCGGTACTGCCGAGGTTGCCTACCAGCTCTATGGCAAGATTACCGGACGTGACAAGTGCTATCCCAAGGCATTCCCAGTCTCGCTCTATGTCAATGGCGACTTCTACGGCGTGATGTCATGGCAACTCAAGAAGCACCGCAAGAATATGGACCTCGCCAAGGACAATGGCGACCAGGTATGGCTCGACGGCAAGGTCAACAACAAGCAACTCTTCAGCGGCACCGTCAACTGGACCAAGTTCGAGGTTCGCAACCCCAAGGACCTCTACAACATGGACGGCACCGACTACGATGGCGATGACCCACAGGAGATCATGGATGCCACGTCGTCGGCATACGAGGGCAAGAAGAAGCAGGTACGCTGTGCCACTGCCAAGCAGCACATCCTCGAGCTGAGCCAGTACTGTCAGGAACTCACCACACTCAAGGAGTCGGGTGCCACCTCCGAGGAGATGCGCGCCGCCATCAGCGAGCGTTTCGACGTCGACGAACTCATCAACTACAAGCTCTTCTCGCTCGTCACCAACAACTACGACGGCTTCTCGGAGAACTGGCAGTGGTTCACCTACGACGGAGTTCAGTGGACTGTCGCCCCCTATGACTGCAACCTCACCTTCGGCTACAACGAGGAGGGCACTTCGCTCTGGCCTGCCTCACAGGGATCGAAGAAGTACGACTATCAGATGCAGAACACCGATACCGACGGCCCGATGCCATGGCTCATGGAGTACTTCTGGAGTGACCTCAAGGCTCGCTACAAGAGCCTCCGCGACAATGGCACCATCAGCGCTGCCGCCATCATGACACTAGTCAATGATTGGTACGACCGTATCGGCACCCGCAACTACGACGAGGAGTGGGAGGCTTGGCCCGAAAGCCCCTGCCTCACCACCTTCAGCGAGAGCATCGACCGCTTCGAGACATGGGTTGAGGATCGCATCGCCCTCGAGGATCAGTACCTCGGTTATACCGCTACCCAGCAGACCTACTCGCTCGCCATCAGTCAGGCTCGCTGGTCGACCATCTGCCTCCCCTTCTCCTTCGACGTGCCTGCCGACCTGCAGGTCTATACCGTTCAGAGCACTTACGACGATGCCCTCGAACTCGATCAGGAGAACTATCCTCAGGCCAACCATCCTTACCTCGTCTATGGCACGGCGGGCAAGACCTATACCCTTCAGGGTGAAGTAGCCAGTTCATCGACCACCAGTCCGACCAATGGCCTGCTGGTAGGCACACTCGCCAGCAGCGGCACCTATGCCCCCGTCGACTCCTACGTGCTCCAGAAGCAGAGTTATGGCCTTGGCTTCTATCATGTGGCAAGCAGCAACTACATCAAGGTACCTCAATACAAAGCATACCTCTCTGTTCCCGAAGGGACCACTATTCTTCAGGGTCACTTCCGCCTCGCTGATCCCGAGACCGATGGCATCAACGAGATTGCCTCCGATCAGAATGTCGGCAAGTCTGCCTACTACAACAATCTGGGCCAACCAGTTGAGGGTGCAACTTCCGGCCTCGTCCTCAAGCGCATGCCTGACGGCTCTTTCCGCAAGGTGCTCATCCTGAAGTAGAATGATACAACAGATCTCCCGCTTCCGCTCCGAACTGATGGGCATCGCCACACTGTGGGTGGTGCTCTATCATTACCGAAGTTATGCCCCAGATTTCCTCAACTATCTCTCTGCCACGGGCTATGCTGGCGTCGATATCTTCTTCTTCCTCTCAGGCTTCGGACTGACGATTGGATGGCTGAAGGGGCTCATGAAGCCCTCTTCTCCCCTCCAGCGGACGACATCGTTCTATCAGCGCCGTCTGTTGAGGACCTATCCGACCCTGTTCCTGCTCTCGCTGGTATGGGCGCGTCACAACTGGTTGCCCTGGGGTCGCAGCGTCATCGCTGCCACTGGCATCGGCTGGTATGTACCCCAGATACCTTACTGGGACTGGTTCATGCCTTCAATGTTCGCCTTCTATCTGCTGTTCCCTGTCTGGATGTGGGCGGGCCAGACGTCAATGCTGCGTCCTACTAACCGTCGGGTTCTGATCAACTGCCTCCTGTGCATAGCGCTGTCACTTGTGCTGACCGCCATCATCATCCTGACGGGTAAGGCGGGCATGAACCTGCTGGCATTCACTCGCATCCCCATCTTCTTCATCGGCTCTTGGTTCGGCTACAGCTACTACCATAAGCAGGAACTCTCTCATAACTTCTACCTCTCAGCCGCTATCATAGCTATTATTGGTCTGTGTCTGGAAGTTCCTTTCGTTCTTGCGGGCAACGTTCAGGTTCTTTGGGGATACGGCCTCTTCTGGCTTCCCTTCATCTTGATTACACCAGGCCTGCTGTTCTTGCTGACGTGGTGCTTTGCTCATGTGCCCGACTGGGCATGCTTGCCTTTCCGCTTCCTGGGCGGCATCAGCTTCGAGTTCTATCTGATGCATTGCCTCTACTTTGAGTTCCTGGAGCGTCGCTGGCCCGACCTCATCCCTCAGCATCCTTATCTCTCTTTCCTCCTGCTATTGGTAGTGGTAGGCACACTTTCCTGGCTCTTCCTCCGCTGCATCAATTTTGTACTGACTCGACTCAAACTCACCTCTCCCCGATAATCCGAACGTCAAGATTATCGAGTCATTCCGCTTCTTTATTCGAAGCACTCCCGTTTCGTGCAGCATTTCGGAGTGCCACGACCGAACCACTCCCATTTCGTGCAGTAAACCGGAGTGCTGCAATCAAAGCACTCCCATTTCGTGCAGCATTTCGGAGTGCCGCGACCGAACCACTCCCATTTCGTGCAGCAAACCGGAGTGCCGCGACCGAACCACTCCCATTTCGTGCAGCAAACCGGAGTGCCACGACCGAAGCACTCCCATTTCGTGCAGCAAACCGGAGTGCCGCGACCGAAGCACTCCCGTTTCGTGCAGCAAATCGGAGTGCTGCGACCGAAGCACTCCCGTTTCGTGCAGAAATCCGGAGTGCCGCGACCGAAGCACAGTATATTTCTACTTTAAATCGAGCAATATCCGCTCTCAGAGTCTCCGTTTTGACAAAAATCATCAAATAAGGACATCTTTAAACAATGTCAACCAAACAACGAATCGAATATATCGACCTGGCGAAAGGGTTCTGCATCATATTGGTCGTAATGGTCCATATTGCAGCTTTCTATTCCTACGAATTGCCAGGGGGCGATTTCTTCAAGGCATTCCGAATGCCCCTTTACTTCTTCCTGTCAGGATGTTTCTTCAAGGCATACGGAGGCTTCACCGACTTCACCAAGCGCAAGGTCAATAAACTGCTGATACCATTCCTGTTCTGGTACATACTGACATCCGTCGGAGTGCCACATCTCCAATATCATGTGTTCGGTTGCAATTGCCGCGTACTGCATCTTGACGAGACTGTCAGTGCCATCTTTACCGAATATTATCCCAATCTGCCCATCTGGTTCCTGCTCTGCCTTTTCGAGGATAGTCTGCTCTTCTATGGCCTCTATATGCTGGCACAGAAATTCGAGCAGAAGAGCACATGGATCATCTGCGGAGGTGCCATGCTTCTGGGCATCATAGGATTGACGCTCGGCATCAACCGCATAGACCTTCCTGCAACGCTCGACTCAGCATTGAGCGCCCTACCATTCTTTGCCGCTGGCTATGTGGTTTTCCGCAAGACCGAGATTCTCAAGCCCAATCGCTTCGACCGTTATCTGCCGCTGCTCATCATCGCAGCCTTTGCCTTCGTAGGATACTTCTGCACCTTCTATTCCTTCCTGCTGAACCGTTTCACGCTTCATTCGGCACTGGTGGTCTATCCGTGCGGACTATTGGGCACATACGGTGTGGTGATGCTCGCCAAGATGCTGAAGAAGCTGCCCGTCGTCTCCTATATCGGCCGCTACTCCATCATGGTACTGGTCACGCACGTCGAAGTCTATAATTTCTATGCAGCATTGCTCAAACGGACAGGACTTCCGACCGAATATGCCGTGTATGTAAACCTGCTGATTACATTGCTCAGCTATCTCATCATCATCCCTCTGATGAAGCGATTCCTACCCCACGTGACAGCACAGAAAGATGTCATTCCCGTAGAGACAACGTCCTCAAACAAACAAGCAAAGTGAAGCAACGCATTGCCTATTATGATGTGATGAAGGGCATACTCATTTGCCTCGTTATCCTGCATCACATCCCCTACGAAACCATCAGTGTGTCAAAGATTCCCAATGATACATTCCATTGGTTGGGAACGCATGGCGGTTGGTATGCCTGCTTCTTCATGCCGGCATTCTTCATGATTACCGGACTTTGCTCAAATTTCGACAAGCCGTTCGGCAAATTCTTCCTTCAGAATCTCCGCACGATACTGTTGCCCGGCCTCGTCTTCGACCTGCTCTTCTATACGACGCCACGCATGCTGGCTTCGGGAGAATATGTGGCAGAGTTGATAGACTTCGGTCTGAGGTTCAAGTCGCTCGGCGGCTACTACTGGTTCCTCGTCAGCCTCTTCCTTGCCAAGATATTCTACTGGGGGCTGCACAAATTGCACATTTCATGGTACCGCTGGGCGCTCTTGGGGATTAGTTGCCTGCTAGGCTTCGTCATCAAACATTACAACTTGATCTACAACCACTGGTCCATCTGTCAGACGCTCGACCTGACCCTCTTCCTCGCCATCGGCCAATGGCTGAAGAGTGCCACCATCGACAGAGAACGACTTTCCCGTTATTGCCTATGGATATTCATTGGTGCGATTGCGATCTGCTATGCAACGGGACTCAAGATACCTCATGTCACCGCTGCCTACCGCATCAACGATTGGTGGCAATTGCAGGTGCACGTCTTACTGGCAACCTTGGGATCGCTGGCTCTGCTCAACATTTGCCAACGCATCGGCAGCAACCGAGTACTGGAGTATCTGGGCCAAGGCTCGCTGGTCATCTATATGATGCACTCATTCGTCATCAAGTTCCTGCTGAATCATTTCGGCTATTGGCTGACCGACGCCAGCATTGTGGCTTCAATACTGATGTTTGTACTGATGTTCGTCATCGTCACGGCTCTCTCCGCTGGCTTTGCCTGGCTGTTTCAGCAGAAGTACCTGCGTGTGCTATTGGGCAAATAAGAGGATGCAGTTCCTAATCTCTATTGCATGTTTTTCCACGAAACAATGAAGTGTCTGTCGATACTCTGGCGTCACAAATGGGAGATGCTCTGCTGCACCCTGTTATCGGTAGCGTTTGTACTCCTCTTTTCGACCGGGACATCGCCCCTTTTCGCCGGAGAATGGGAGCCTCGGCATATTGACTCATCCATCTTTCAGATGTTGGGTGTTGCCATCCTCAACGGAAAGGTGCCCTACGTTGACATCTTCGATCATAAAGGGTGCATACTCTTCTTCATCAATGCTTTAGGATATCTGATTAACGGCAAGGCGGGACTGCTATGCCTCCAGATGTTCAACCTGGCAGCAACCCTCATGATCTGGTTGCGGACAACTGCCTTGTTTACCGCAAGCCGCTGGCGGCAGTGGCTGAGCCTGTTGCTGACCTTATGGCTCCTGACCTTCACCTTCGAGGACGGCAATCTCAGCGAGGAATGGAGCCTTCCCTGGATCAGCCTCCCGCTCTACTACTATTTCCGTTACCGATACGTACAGCACGAAGACATCCCAACTTCGCGACTCTTCATCATCGGCATTGCATCAGGCATCATTGCCTTTATCCGCGCCAACAATGCAGCTCCGGTCCTTGGTATACTGCTGTGGTTGCTCTTCGACTATGCCAGACAGCAAAGGTGGCGCTATATAGTTCGCTCCATCGTCGTTGTGACAATCGGTTTTCTGCTTCCCATCCTCGCATCCTCCCTCTGGTTCTATGCCAAAGCGGGTCTGACAGGATTGGACGGACTGTGGTATGGCACCTTCATCTTCAATCTGGAATACATGAAGAATGCCACCCCCTCTGAAGGTTCTACCGAACTGGCGACACTGCTTAGATTGGCCTCACTGCTGCTGTTGCCTTGCCTTATCCTCTGGCGACGCCACTGGCAGATACTTCCCCTGCTGATGGCCTTTGTCATCACACTGTTGGCCACTGGACGCGTCATCTACTATCACTATTTGACCATCTACGCACCGCTTTGGGTCATTGCCATTGCAGTTATATTAAGAAGTCAATGGAGGACGTACGTACTCAGCGCTGTCCTGCTGTTCCTGCTGCCCGACATTGGAGGCAAGGTGTGGCGTACACTGCGCCATGCACAGGAGGATCCTGCCCCTTATCTCGCCTTCAAGCAGGAGTTCTGCGACATCGTGCGCTCCATACCCGAAAGCGAACGAGACTCGCTCTGGAACTACAATGCCACCCACGTCTGCGCCGACTGCTTGAATGACTTGCACTTGACACAGTCGAATCTGATTTTATTCCGTTATCACCTCCACATCTCCGACCGGATGGCAGCTCATAAGCATGCCTTGCAGCAGGAGTCACCTCGATGGGTACTAGTTGCCGACTCTCACTTCATCCGCCCCGACGACCAGCAGTTCCTCGATGCGCATTACTCCCGCTATGCCGCCACACGGCAAGGACAGGTGAATGTAACCTTCTATCATCGTAAAGACTAAGATTCTTTTCTTCGATGAAACGTCTGATAGAGACTCTCTTCCGACCTATCCGCGAACACGGGTTCCTGTTCCTCTTCTATATATTGCTGAGCTGGTTCCTGCTATACAGGACTGGCTGGAACATCCTGCCCAGACTTCATTATCCCATCTTCGGCAGTTATCTGTTATGCGTCGCTGCAACATTGCTGCAGCGCATCCGGTTGGGATGGACAGTAACCCTATGCACCTGTCTGCTGGTCTTCGCCGAACTCATCTGCCTCACGCTCTATGGTTCGCTCTTCTCCGTCCGCATCGCGCTGCTGATAGCCGAAACCAACACCCGCGAGAGTTCGGAATTCATGCATTCGCTCCTCACTCGCACGGAACTATGGCGTTCGTTGGCATACACATTGCTCTTCATCGCAGCGATAGCAATAATCATCTGGGGCATCAGACGCTTGATGAGGAATCTTATCGCCGTCAGCATGCAGTTCGGCCTACGACTGATCATACTGCTTATCGTCCTCGTGTCGGCTTATCCCTCGCTCCAGGTCTACAAGAAATTGGTGCGCACCTTCCTCGACCAGGAGACCTCGGTCGCCATCAACCGCTATGGCAAGGGCTTTTACACCCCAGCCACCCGACTGGCTTTCGGCCTCGCTTTCAATCGTGCCGCGGCGGCCGAAACGGCTATTCTGGCACAGACCATCCAGCATCTGGACGGTATTGAAGTACAGCCCAGATGTCCGCTCGTCATGCTCATCATCGGTGAGTCGTACAACAAGCACCATACGCCTCTCTACGAACCCTACGAACTGATGACCACCCCACATCTCTGCCGATTACAGCAGGACAGCAGTCTGGTGGCATACACCGACATCGTTTCGCCCTCCAACACCACTTCACTCGTATTGAAACGGATGTTCAGCCTCTGGACTGAAAAGGATGCTGATAGTTGGGTGCGGCATCCGCTCTTCACCTCGGTCTTCAAGCAGGCAGGCTTCGATGTCCATCTGCTCACCAATCAGTTTTCGCTCAACGACAACGAGGATTTCAACCAGATGGGTGGCACCATTTTCAATATCCCCGCCTTGTCCCGCCTCCAATATACCGACCGCAATGACTCTCTTTATGAATTCGACGAGGAGTTGATTCGACTGATGCCCGACACCGCCCAACTGACCCAGCGCCCCACGCTGCTCATCGTCCATCTGATGGGGCAGCACGTTGACTACGAGAGCCGCTATCCTGCCAGTCGCGAGCACTTCACAGCCGACAGCATCACACCCCGCTTCGACACCTCAGCCGCCCGAATCATCCCTGCACAATATGCCAATGCCACCCTTTACAACGACAGCGTAGTCAGCGCACTCTGGGACAAGGTGAAGAATCTGGATGCCGTGGGCATCTACCTATCCGATCATGGCGAGGAATGCTTCGACTGGCGTCCTTACTTCGAGCGCACCAGCGAGGGATACCTGACTGCCGACATCGCACACTATCAGTTCGAGGTTCCTTACCTCTTCCTGATGTCCGACCGATTCAAGAAGAATCATTCCGAGTTGGCTCAGCAAATACGAGATGCCAAAGACCGTCCCGGCATGAACTGCGACGTCAGCCATGTGCTGCTTTATCTGGCTGGCATTGAGGTCAAAGATTACGACGCTACGCTCAATATCCTATCGCCCGAATATAATCTGCAGAAGCGGCGGTACATCGGAAATCATTTCGACTATGACAGCCTGATGTCAACGCTCAACCTCCCCGAATGACATGAGTAAAAACGCTCAAAGGATTCCCTGCTATGACGTGATGAAAGGCATTCTGATCTGCCTGGTAATCCTCTCGCACATCAACCTCATCATCTTCTGTCAGGCAAGACTACCCAACGAAACCGTCCGTACGCTGATGATTCACCAGTGGTGGTATGTGGCGTTTTACATGCCTGCCTTCTTCTTCGTCACGGGCGTCTGCTCCAATTTCCAGAAGCCATTCCTGACATTCCTTCGGAAGAACTTCCTGACAATATTGCTGCCAGCCTTCACTTTCAGCCTGCTGTTTGGAACCTTGCCTCAATGGATCACGACAGGAGATTGCACCACAGCATTCGCCCAGTTGGGCGAGAATCTGGTACTCTTCGGCGGATTCTATTGGTTCCTGGTCAGTCTGTTCTGCTCCAAACTGATCTATTGGGGCCTCAGCCGAATTGACAATGCTGGCATCCGCTGGACCATATTGACAGGCATGATGCTGACAGGATTCGTCGGCTACAACTACGACTTGATTCCCAATTACTGGTATGTCTGCCAGACACTGGACCTGACCTTCTTCATCGGTATAGGACAATGGTTCAAGGAGCGGAAATCCGTCTCAAGATGGGTCTATCTGTGCTGCACCCTCCTCTTCCTGCTGCTGGTGGCAGTATTTTACCATTTGGACACCAGCTATCCTTACGTAGCCGCCGACTACCACATCAAGGTATGGTGGAAGCTGCTCTTGCACCCGCTCCTTGCCACCTGCGGAACACTGCTAGTTCTCGGCCTCTCCCGATGGATCGACAGCAATGGCATACTGGAATTCCTGGGGCGCGGATCGTTGGTGATCTTCATGACCCACCTCTGCGTGCTCAAGGGGCTCATCTCGCTTCTGGCACCATGTCTGGCTACAGCAGGAACACTCGTCACTCTGATGCTGCTGACGCTTCTCTTCGTCGCAACCTTGCTCATTTGTTCCGCTTTGGTCTGGCTTTTCCAGCAGAAGTATCTTCGGATACTGCTGGGTAAACATTAGTTATACAGTTTTGTCATAACACCCACAAGGGGGCATTTCTGAATGGGAAATGCCCCCTTATTTTGCGCAGTGGAGACGATAATCCGACGCAATCATCTGTTAAAATGACCCAAATCACGCAATTTAACTAAATAAATTTGCTATTTTAACAAAAAATCCGTAAACTTGCCGAACTTTACGTAGTATACCCCTTTGAATTTGCACATTTCCGTGTGGCAAGTTCTGGCGTAGCCGTGACAGATCAAAACTGAAACAGAAAATGAACAAACCACTCCGCGTCCTCTTCTTCATCGACCGCCTCCGTCTGGGCGGAATCCAGATGCTTGCCTACGACATCTTGAAGCACAATGACCCATCGCAGATGGAGATTGAGATACTCAATCTGGACGACGGACAAGAGTATCCGCTCACTCAGACACTGCGTCAGATGGGGGTGACCATCCATCAGCTGAAAGGCACCTGGATGAAGACACCACTCGACTTCCACCATTACTTCCGCTCCGTGGCACAGTTCTTCGAGGAGCATCACGACTACGACGTAGTACACATGCACTCCAGCTCGAAGAACTACTATATCCTGCAGTGCGCTGCCAAGTGGGGTATCCCCGTACGTGTGGCACACAGCCACAACACCGGCTTCCAGTCACGCAACCCATTGACCATCGCTCTGGGTAATGCCATGAAGCTCCCCATGAAGAAGTATGCCACCCACTGGGTGGGCTGCTCCAAGCTGGCATGCGAGTGGCTCTTCGGCAAAGGCTGCGTGGAGCGAGGCGAAGCCAAAGTAATCCTGAATGGCATCGACTCAAGTCTCTTCATCTACAACGAGCAGGTGCGTCAGCGTGTTCGCAGTGAATGGGGGCTTGAGGACAAGTTCGTCATCGGTCATGTGGGTCGTTTCGTCAATCAGAAGAACCACACCTTCCTGCTCGACATCTTTGCAGAAGTGGCACGTCGACGCGACGATGCAGTGCTGATGCTCATCGGCATTGGCGAACTGATGGATCAGATGAAGCAGAAGGCGCAGCAGCTGGGCTTCGCTGACCGGGTGATTTTCGTCGGCTTCCGCGACGACCGACAGGACTTCATGCAGGCCATGGATGCCTTCCTCTTCCCCTCGCTCTACGAGGGATTCAGCGTCACGCTGGTCGAAGCGCAGGCATCAGGCATGCCCGTCTATGCCAGCGACAGCACTACCCGCGAAACGCAGTATTCACCCTACATGAGGTTCCTCTCCCTGCAACAGTCTGCTGCCGAATGGGCAGAAGCTATCCTGCAGAGAGGCAGAGTGGAACGTCGTGATATGACACCAGACATCCAGGCAGCCGGCCTGGAAATCAGGACCATGGTCCAGAACCTTTATCAACTTTATTGCCTCAATTGAAACAGAATTTATGAAAGTAATGCATATTGGCCAGATGATTGGTGGCCTGGACGTCTACATCCGCAACACCATCACCTACGCCAGCGGTCAGCACGAATACGTCATCGTACATGGCCAGGATGATGGATGCTACCCCGTTTATTGCCAGGGTAAGGAGATCAAGACCTATCCTATCTGTCTGCAGCGCGCGCTCTCAGTCAAGAAGGACACCCAAGCGCTGCGCGAGGCTATCCGACTGATTCGCGAACTTAAACCCGATGTCATCCACTGCCATAGTGCCAAGGGTGGCATGATAGGCCGCATCGCTGGTTTCGTAACAGGCACCCCAACGCTCTACACCGCCCATGCCTTCTCGTTCCTGAGTTCGGGCAACAAGGGGGTGCGCTTCATCTACCGGATGATGGAACGATTCTCGAAGTTCGGGACCTACCTGCTGGCATGCTCCGAGAGCGAGCAACTCCTGGGACGCAAGGCGGTAGGCTATGACCACGAACATGCGCTGGTGTGGCGCAACGCCGTACCCGAACCTATCCTTGACGAGCAGAAGATCTCGCTCACCATCCCCTCGCACCCTTACCTCTGCTATATCGGCCGCCCTTCGTACCAGAAGAATCCACTCTTCATGGTCGATATGTTCGCCCGTGTCCACGAGGAATTCCCTGACGTCCGCTTCTACCTGCTCGGCGTCGGCTATCACTCTCCCGACCTCGAGGCGATGCAGAAGGCGATCCGAAAGCTACACCTCGAGAGCTACTGCTTCCTGATGCCGTGGGTCAACCACAACGACGCCATGGCATTCGTCAAGCATTCGCTCTTCTACATTACAGTAGCCCGTTATGAAGGCTTGCCCCTCTCGGTGATCGAAGCAATGGCAATGGGCAAGTGCATCATGGCAAGCAACGTGGTGGGCAACAAGGATTGCGTTCGTGACGGAGAGAACGGCAGATTGGTCAAACTCAAGATGCAGCCCTATACCGAGGCGGTCTGCGACCTGCTCGCACATCCCGAAGTGGTGGAGCAGATGGGTGAAGAGAGCCGCCGCATCTTTGACGAAGAGTTCCGTATCGAGAAGCGCATCCATCTGCTGGAGGAAATCTATCAGAAGATAGGCAGCAAGTCGAAGAAATAACATCCGTCACCCCATGAGCCAACTGAAGGAATATCTCCATGCAGACCTCGAACGCTACTCCATGAAGCGACTCTACATCCGCCGTTTCATCTACGTACTCCGTCTCTGTCAATTCAGTACCAACCGACTGACCCGCACCTTCTGGAAACTACTGCTGCGCCACTATATCTGTGCCTACGGCCTTGAGATAGCACCTGAAGCGCGTATTGGCAAAGGGCTCTTCCTGGGACATGCCTTCAATATCACCGTCAACGGCGATGCGGTGATCGGTGAAAAATGCAGCCTGCATAAGGGCGTACTCATCGGTCAGGAGAACCGCGGCAAGCGTCAGGGAGCGCCGACCTTGGGTGACAAGGTATGGGTGGGCATCAACGCCGTCATCGTTGGCCGTGTCACCATCGGCGATGATGTGCTGATTGCCCCAAACTCATACGTCAACTGCGACGTACCCTCGCACTCCATCGTCTTCGGCAATCCATGCATCGTGAAACATCGCGAGAATGCCACCGAAGGCTATATCGGATAACCACTATTGACCCACATGAGTCAACCCGACTTCACCATCATCATCCCTCACTACAATATCCCGGACCTGCTGATGCGTTGCCTCAGGAGTATCCCTGTACGCGAGGATATCCAGGTCATTGTGGTCGATGACTGCAGCCCAGAGGCCGCTTCCTATCTGGAGAAGTATCCTGACCTCAGCCGTCCCTATCTGGAGTTCTACAGCACACCTCGCGGCGGTTCGGCTGGCAGAGCGAGGAATATCGGCGTGGAGCATGCCCGGGGCCGCTGGCTGTCGTTCGTCGATGCTGATGACCTGCTGCCAGATGACATCAGCGAGACTTTTGCCCAGATGCGGGACTGTGAGGAGGAACTGATTATCATGGACTATCGACAGGCGATGACCCATGACCTCTCCGTGGAATCCAATCGCGCCCCCTGGTACCATGACTTCCTCATGCAATACCTCAAAGACGGTGACCCCTCAAAGCTCCGCTATCTCTTCGACCCCATGTGGGGCAAATTGGTGAAACGCGAACTCGTAGAACGCGAACATCTGCGCTTCGACGAGACCCGCTGGGGCAATGACTGCTACTTCTCCATCTCGGCGGGCGTACTGGCACAGTCAGTCCGAGTCTATCCACACGTCGGATACATCCTTACCCAACGCGAGGGGTCACTCGCCGACAACTACTGCGGAACCATCGACGAGATGACCGTCCGTACGGACATTGCTCTGCGAGTGAAGCAACTGCTCATCGATCATCAGGTATCTCTCCGCTATTCTCCCGTAGGTCGCATCGACGGAGTGATGCGCCAGCATTACGGCTACCTGCAGCGCATCAGCATCGCCTTCAGACTCTGGCGCCATCCTCGTTTCGCCCTGCATCTGTTGCTGTCGCCCAGACCGCTGAAAATCGTAAAATAGACCCGTCATGTCCACGCCCTCCATCTCGGTCATCATCCCTGTCTACAACGCAGCCTCGACATTGAGAGCCTGCCTCGACAGCATCCTGGCACAGCAGGCCGCCTCACTGGAGGTGCTGCTCGTCGATGATGGCAGTACAGATGAGTCAGCTCAGATATGTGACGACTACGCCGCACGCGATCAGCGCATCCACGTCTTTCACCGCCGGAATCAGGGAGTCAGCACAGCTCGCAACTTCGGTATCAGCAGAGCAAAAGGTGAATGGATTGCCTTCATCGACAGCGACGACCGGATTAATCCTGGTTACTTTCCCACCTCTGACCGACACGACTGCGACCTGTTGTTACAGAACTGGCGTGTCATGGGCAAGGAGGAACAAGAAGAACATTTCGATGCCCTCGTCTATAGAGGAGAGGAGTGCCGTCAGTTCTTCAGCGAGCATGCCCATCTCAATGCCTTCCGCGTAGTATGGGGGAAACTGCTGCGACGCGACATCATCGAGCAATATCAGTTGCGTTTCGACACCCATATCCGACTGGGCGAGGATACGCTCTTCATGCTTGCCTACCTGTCGCACTGCCAATCGGTCGAGGTACTTGCCACCTCAGATTACGTTTACTATCGACCCGACAGCTGGAATCAGTACCAACGCAAATATCATCTCTCGCTTCAGGATTTCCGCCTCTATGTCGATAACTTCTGGAACCTCTATCAACAAGTGGGATTCCAGAGTCCCTCATTAATCCGGTTTATCTACAGTTTCTTTTACTGGTGCTCCAATCCGCACAACAGTATCTGGCTGAACATCCGCATCAATGCCTACCCCACAGTAATGAAGATGAAGCAGAAGATCTCCGAAGGTTCACGGACCGAAAAGACGAAACGTGGCATCTTCAAAATATTTTCTTGGATATTATACCATTAATTTGCCTTACGAAGCATGGCAAATAACGATATCATCACCGTAACATCACCGTTGCTTCCCAATCTGGAAGAGTTCAACGCGATGCTCCAGCAAATCTGGGACAAGAAGTGGATCACCAACAACGGCGACTTCCACAAGCAGCTCGAGCGTGAACTCGCCGCTTACCTCAAGGTGCCTTATGTGAGCCTCTTCACCAACGGCACCCTGCCTCTGCTCACTGCACTGCAGGCTCTCCGCATCACTGGCGAGGTTATCACCACTCCTTATAGCTTCGTTGCCACCACGCACTCCATCTGGTGGAACGGATGTACACCCGTCTTCGTTGACATTGACCCCAAGACCGGCAACCTCGATCCAGATAAAATAGAAGCTGCCATTACCCCTCGGACCACGGCCATCATGCCCGTCCACGTCTATGGCAAGCCCTGCGACACCAAGCGCATCCAGGAGATTGCCGACCGCTATGGACTGAAGGTCATCTACGATGCCGCTCATGCCTTCGGAGTCGAAGTAAATGAGGAAAGCATCCTCAATGCAGGCGACATGTCCACCCTGTCGTTCCATGCCACCAAAGTCTACAACACGGTTGAAGGTGGAGCCATGATCATGAAGGACGAGGCGACCAAACAACGTATCGATTACCTCAAGGACTTCGGTTTCGCCGACGAAGTGACTGTCGTCGGTCCTGGCATCAACAGCAAGCTGGACGAACTACGCAGCGCCTACGGCCTGCTCAATCTCCGTCAGGTCGATACCGCTATCGAAGCCCGTCATCAGGTGGCAATCCGGTATCGCGAGGCGCTCCGTCCCGTCGAAGGCATCACTTTCTTCGATGACATGCCTGGCGTGCGTCACAACTACAGCTACTTCCCCATCTTCGTCGATGCCGAGCAATATGGCATGACACGTGACGAACTCTACATGAAGATGAAGGCAGCCAATGTCCTGGGCCGCCGCTACTTCTACCCACTGATCAGCGAGTTCAGCACCTACAAGGGCTGCAAAGGGGCAGAAAGAGAAAATCTCCCCAATGCCCACCGAATGGCGGACTCGGTCATCTGTCTGCCCATTCACCATTCCATCAGCGAGCAGGATATCCAACGTGTGCTGGACTGCATCATCGATTAGATTCCGCTGTAACAACGACAAGTAATGAATAAATTACGTCATATACTCTCTTCTGTGTTCTTTCGTCTCTATAAATGGACCAAAGGACCTGTGGCAGACTACTTCACAGCCAAAGAACTGAAATATGTAGCCGATCACGAACTGCCACCTGACGAGAACTATGAGCCCTACAAACATCAGTACAGTTCGTACTTCAAGAAGTGGGGACTCAAGGTTCCGATGGTCGTGGCAGAATACTGCAGCCGCATGTCAGGCATCAAAGCAGACACCTACCTGCCACGCGACCTCTCATTCAACTACATCTATCCCTACCTGGTCCGCTACGAATTCTGTCCAGCTTATGCCGACAAGAACATCGAGGCGCGTGTATTGAATATCAAGAAGGTACAGGAAACCGTCGATGTACTCTTGCCCAAAGCCATTGTCTACAACATGAACGGTGTCTATTTCGATGGTCAGGACAATGAAATCTCCGCCGACATGGCAGCGCAGTTGATGGTCAAATACGATAAGGACACCATAATGAAGCCTGCATTGGGTACGTTCGGTGGTGTCGGCGTCATCAAAGTCCATCACAAGGAATGCCCATCCAAGGAGGATTATCTGCGACTCTTCAGCGAATACAAGAAGGATTTCGTCATTCAGGAGGTCGTCGAGCAACACCCAGGGATGGCATCTTTCAACGAGACATCCGTCAACACGATGCGCATCGTCACCTACCGTCGCCCCAACAAGGAGCGCAAGATGCTTTATGCCATCATGCGTTTCGGAGGCAAGGGTGCCATTAAGGACAACGTCTGTGCCGGAGGTGGTTTCTGTGTCATCAATCCCGATGGCAAGCTCAAGGATCGCATCGTCCACGTCTACCAGACTCCGAAGCTCGACAAATTGCCCGATTCAACAGTCAACGATATCCCCTGCTTCGACAAGGCGGTCAAGGCAGCCTTGGCTTTGCATGGACAGTTGCCTCACTTCGACGTAATGGGCTGGGACTTTGCCATCACTCCCGATGAACACCCTGTCCTGATAGAATACAACATCCGTCCCGGCTATGGCATCCAGTCCGGCACCGGTCCGATGTTTACCGAAGAAGAACTCGACGAACTGATGCCTCATGTGATGAAGCACCGCAAGACCTACGTCGTCAAACCCTACGTTCACTTCGAAGAGAAGCCAGACTTCGACTCGTTTTGGGACGTGTGATCAAAGTCAAAATAAAAGATTAAAGTTAAAAGTTTTGAGATGAAACTGAAAGTAAGTCTCTTAAGATTCGATAAGCATTTCAACCGCCACTTGCTGCGATTGACCAATGATAAACCACGACTCTTCAGCCTCTACTCCTGCACCATGATGCCACTGCGCATCCTGCTCTTCAATCTGCTGGGAGGCAAGACCCGAAATGTAGTGATGGGGAAAACCACACTGCAAGAAAAATACGCAGAATGTTGCGAAAAGTTCGGAACCGCTGCCGTCGAACAGCATGATCGCGACATTCTGTCATGCTATATCATCTATGGCATTGACCCCGTGGAGTATTTTCTCTTCAACTTCAAAGACCTGAAGCATGACGAGCGCCGCCAGTTTCTCAGCGACCGCGAACGAATGTACGGCAGCCTCAACGTAATGTCATGGAGCACCTTCGATGAACTGAAGGAAAAAGATACATTCTACCAGATGGCAGGCAAGTTCTTCGGCCGTGACGTATGCATCGTCAAGCCACAAGGCGACAAGACGGCATTCTACGACTTCGTTAAGCGACAGCCACGTTTCTTTGCCAAGCCTATTGATGGCACTTATGGACAAGGGGCAGGCATCTTCGATATCTCGGATTATGCATCAGCAGACGTCGCATTCGATACATTTGCCAACGAAGGCAGTTGGATGCTCGAGGAAATTATCGAACAGGACAGTCGACTCGCCGCCTTCAATGCATCATCGGTCAACACCATCCGTGTTCCATCCTTCATGACTCTCGATGGACATCATCAGATCCTCAATCCCACCATCCGTACAGGCCGCGAAGGTTTCGTGGTCGACAATGCCGGTGCTGGAGGTGTCACGGCCATGATTGATGTCCAGACGGGTGTGATTGCCACCGAAGGCATTGACAAGAAATACCATCGCTATGAGAAGCATCCCGACTCGGGCATGCCTTTCAAAGGAACGCAGATACCGATGTGGGATGAACTGGTCAAGACTGCCGAAGCTGTGCATCGATCACTACCTGCCCGTCATCGCTACGTAGGCTTCGACTTTGCACTCTCGACCAAGGGTTGGGTTCTCATCGAAGGCAATTGGGGCCAACTTATCGGTAGTCAGACTGCATCACAGAAAGGTGTCCGCTATGAATTCGAACGATTGATGGGATTGCCTGCTGATACTTGTTACGAATAAACGATTCTCATGACATTCTAGCGATATGAGCGTAAAAATGACATTACTTAAGATAGACAAGCAGTTGAATTATCCTCTTGTCCGTCTTACCAACAACAGACCTTTATTATTTAAGGTATATTATCATACCATCCTTCCCGTTCGCAAATGGCTCTACCTTCTCTGCGGAGGTTGGGGAAGAAAAATCATCGTCAACATCACCCTGAAGGATAAATTGGATTCCTGCTACCAGAAGTTCGGAGACAAGGAAGACATAGCCAAATACAAAAGCGATATTCTGTCCGCCTTCGTGCTCTACGGCATCGATCCCGAGGAGTACTTCCTCTACAACTTCCAACACAAAAGCCACGATGAACGTCGCTTCTTCTTAAGTGACCGTGAGAGAAAATATGGATGCAAGAATGCATCATCCTGGGAGACCTATGACGAACTCAGGAACAAAGATGCCTTTTATGCCTTGGCCTCGAAATTCTTCAATCGCGATGTCTGCATCGTAAAGTCTGCCGAAGACCTCGACAAATTCAAGGAGTTCGTACAGAAACAGCCACGATTCTTCGCCAAACCTATAGACGGAACCTTTGGCAACGGAGCTGGCATCATCGACTCAGCAGACTACAGCAGTCTGGAAGAGGCTTTCCAACCATTCATTTCGACACCCGAAAAGTGGATGCTCGAAGAGATAATCCAGCAAGACCCCGAGATGGGCAAATGGAATCCTTCTTCGGTCAACACTATCCGTGTCCCCTCCTTCCTCACCAAAGAGGGAAAATATGCCATTCTCAATCCAACGCTCCGTACCGGCCGCAAAGGTTCAGTGGTCGATAATGCTGGTGCCGGCGGTGTAACTGCCATGATTGATGTCGCAACAGGCAAGATTGCCACTCAAGGCATCGATAAGAAATACAACAGATACGATTGCCACCCCGATTCGAAAGTCCAGTTCGAGGGCACTCAGATTCCTCAATGGGAAGAACTGAAAAAGACTGCCGAAGCGGTGCATCGCTCGCTGCCCAAACATCATCGCTATGTAGGCTTCGACTTCGCGCTCTCGACCAAAGGCTGGGTGCTCATCGAAGGTAATTGGGGACAACTGATAGGCAGCCAAACCGCTTCGCAAAAGGGAGTAAGATATCAGTTTGAAGAATTGATGGGGTTGCCAGCAGACACCTGCTACGCGTAAAAGACGAAAGACTATGAAAATCAAAATGACCTTGTTGAAGGTCGATAACGTACTAAATAGACCATTGGTCAGATTCCTTCACAATCGACCTTTGCTCTTCAAAATATACTATTACAGCATTCTCAAATTAAGAGTGGCTCTGTTTCTGGGACTGCACGGCATGAATAGCATTGCTGTACAGAAGACCTCGCTACAGGGGCGTCTGGATTATTGTTGCAACAAGATAAACAAGGCTGAAGAAGTCAAGAAAAACAAAGCAGATATCATTGCCTGCTATGTTCTCTACGGCTTAGAACCCTTGGAGTATTTTCTCTACCACTTCCAGGACAATCACTCTCACGACTATCGCCGCCAGTTCCTAAGTGACCGTGAGCGAAAATTCGGATGCCGCAAAGTTCTGTCGGTCGAAGTCTTCGATGAACTGAAGAAGAAAGATAAATTTTATAATCTGGCTGCTCCCTTCTTCAATCGCGATGTCTGCTGCATCCGCACCCAAGAGGACAGAGAGAAGTTCAAGGAATTTGTCAAGAAGCAACCTCGATTCTTTGCCAAGCCCAGCGGCGGCACTTTCGGTGCCAACACAGGCATCTACAATATTTCAGACTGGGAGTCGGCTGATGCAGCATTCGATGATTTCCTCTCGAAGAAGAATTGGATCTTTGAGGAAATCGTCGAGCAGGATCCCAGAATGGCCGTATGGAATGACACGTGTGTCAATACTGTCAGAATACCCTCCATCATTGGCGTCAATGGCGAACACATCATCCTTGAGCCTTTCCTTCGCACAGGTCGAAAAGGAGCCATCGTTGACAATGCCGGTGCTGGAGGCATCTTTGCCGTATTCGATGCTGAAACGGGTATTGTAACGACCGATGGCACCAATGAGAGTTGCAATTTCTATACGAAGCATCCCGACTCCGGACTCGTCTACAAAGGATGGCAGATTCCTTGTTATGAGGAATTGAAAGATATTGTAGAGAAAGCACATCGCAGTCTTCCGTCTCGCCACAAGTATGTAGGCTTCGACTTCGCACTTTCAAAGAAAGGGTGGGTGCTCATAGAAGGCAACTGGGGTCAGTTTGTCGGTCAGATAGCTGAACAGAAAGGTGTAAGATATCAATTTGAGAAACTGATGGGTCTGCCCGAAGATTCATGTTTCGAATAATATGCTGTCTATTGAATCATGAAGCAGGAATATAAGATAATAGTTGCAGGTGATCTGCTCCCAAGCGAAAAGAACTATTCGCTATTCGAAACAGGAAACGTAGAACAACTGTATGGCAAAAGAATACTTCAGTTGTTTGCCGAGGCTAACTATTCTATTCTGAACCTTGAGGGAACGCTAACCGACTGCAACATCAAACTGGAAAAAAACGGCCCAAGACTCAAAGCTCCCCGCACAACAATCAAAGGAATCAAAGACCTTGGTGTTTCGGCTGTGTCTCTGGCCAACAATCATGCCACGGATTATGGCACTCAAGGGTACACAGATACAATTACGGAACTGCAAAATGCAGGCATCGACTATGCAGGTATCGGTCCTGACATCAATCATGTCAAAACCCATATTTCTATCAAAATAGGTAATAAAAGAGTCTGTATCTATTGTGTATCGGAAGTATTCTTCAACGTTCCGACAGAGACTGAAGCCGGTGCTAACATATATGATGAATACCTCGTTTGCAATGAACTGAAAGAACTCAAGAAGACCCACGATTATATAGTGGTGCTCTATCATGGAGGTGCTGAATATTTCAGATATCCAACGCCTATGGTTACCAAGAGATGCCACAGAATGGTAGATTGCGGTGCAGATTTCATCTTTACACAGCATACGCACTGCATTGGATGTGAAGAATACTACAAGAACGCATACATTCTTCATGGCCAAGGCAACTTCCTCTTCGCTCGACAAATGAGCAAACCACTTCTGACCAAAGAGGGATTACTCGCTGAAATCTGCTTCTGTGAGGATGACGTCAAAGTCGTAAAGCATCATTTCAAGATTACAGAGTCTTCATTGATATATACTGACAACTATGATTTTTCAGACTTTGACCAAAGAAGCAGTCAAATCTGCGACAAAGACTTGATGCGAAAACTATACCAGGAGGAAAAAGTCGGAGAAATCATGAATCGATATATTCTCTATTACAAGGGTAATTTTCCATTCCGTGGCTTCCTCTTGAAATATTTTCCAGAACGTTTCAAGAAAAGTCTGATGCATTCCTATAGCCGCTCTCAGATTATTCAACTTATCAACATCATCAAGTGTGACCGCCGGAATGAGGATATGCTCCAGGTGTGGGAGTATATCCTTGAGCATACACCCCTAAAAGGAAAGTGATGAAAGAAGAATACAGAATTCTTATTGCCGGCGATTTGTTGCCGTCACCCTCCAACAAGAAACTATTTGCCCAAGGAGACGTCAAACAATTGTACGGGGAGAAAATACTCCAACTGTTTGCCGAGGCAGATTTTTCGATTCTCAATCTGGAGGGAGCTATAACAGACAGGGCTGAAAGAATAGAGAAAAACGGTCCCAGACTCAAAACTCAAACAGACAAGATTGAAGGAATAAAGCAATTAGGCGTTACAGCCATATCCTTAGCCAACAATCATTCCATGGATTTGGGGCACCAAGGGTACATCGATACAATCAACACTTTGGATTCTGCAGGCATTGCTCACGTTGGCGCCGGATTGAACCAAAACTGTATTGAAAAGTACCTTTCGTTCAACCTCGGTCCTAAGAAAGTTTGTATTTATAGTGTTTCGGAAACATTCTTCAACATCCCTACGGAAACAGAAGCAGGAGCAAATATATATGATGAATATGTTGTATGCAACGAAATCAAGGAACTGAAAAACAATCATGATTTCGTAATTGTCCTGTACCATGGAGGTGCAGAATACTTTCAATATCCCACTAGTCTAGTAAGAAAGAGATGCCATAGAATGAGTGATTGCGGTGCAGATTGCATCATAACACAACACTCTCACTGCATCGGATGTGAGGAATATTACAACAATTCCTATATACTGTACGGTCAAGGCAATTTCCTATTTGCCAGACAAAAGAGTTATCCGCTACTTACGAAAGAGGGACTGCTGATAGAAATCATCTTCAAAGGGAACGATGTTTCCATCAACAGACATCATCTGGATATCATAGACAATGTGATTCGATATTCAGAAGTGCAAGATTTAAGCGAATTAGAAGAAAGAAGTCGAAATATCGACAATCAGGAATTTATAGACAAGAACTATCAAAGTCTCAAGGTAGGAGAAATCATGGATTATTACCTCCTAGCTTTCAAAGGTACATTCCCGTTGCGAGACTTGTTGCTGAAATATTGTCCCCGACTCTTAAAGAAACTTGTCAGAAAATCATATAGCAGGAAACAGATTTTCCAGATATACAACCTGCTGACAAGCGAAAGAGGCAGTGAAGACATGAGGCAGGTTCTAAGATATATGC
>R14__coassemble_72_pt1 | contig 81685 bp, 57 predicted proteins | sample R14__metabat2_high_PE_017 | metagenome-assembled genome bin R14 | reverse complement strand
TGTGTATTCTGTTTCATGCGAAGTTTTGGGTTAACTATTCATGATTTCGACGCTGCAAATTTACATATATTTTCTAATAAAAGCAAATTTTGTCTGTATTTTTTGTATATTTATATTAAAAAATGTAAGGTTCGAACTTTTTTAGTTTATTTTTGAGGCTGATTTTTGGATTTTCTTGAAATTTATAGTATCTTTGCACCGCCTTGTCACCTCGACATCTGCCATCCGAGTGACATGGTTTTTTTCAAGTTCTCCGCCACGCAAGTGCGGGAGTCAAAAATACCAACTTCAAAAAACACTCAAACACATTATGAGAAGAGAAGCTTTCAAGATGTTCCTGAACCCAGGTCAGAAAGAAGAGTACAAGCGCCGTCATGCCAACCTGTTCCCTGAGCTGCGTCGCCTCCTGAGCGAGAGTGGCGTCCGTAACTACAGCATTTATCTCGATGAGGAGACCAACACGCTCTACGCTTACCAGGAGCTCGAGGGCGATGGCGGCAGCCAGGATCTCGGTGCCACCAAGATCTGCCAGGAGTGGTGGGCCTACATGGCTGACATTATGAAGACCAACCCGGACAACTCGCCTGTCAGCATCCCGCTGGATGAGATGTTCCATATGGATTAAGCCCCCCGAAGCCCCCCTCTTATCCCCCCTTCAGGGGGAAGATTTATAGTTACTATCGGCTTATGAGACGTATTGCCATTACTATTTTATTTTTATTATCTGTACTGACTGTATTCTCCTGCCCTGACAGGGAGGGGCGGGGAGGGTCTTCTCGGGAAGGGTCTTCTTCGCAGTGGTCCCTCTATGAGATTACGTTCGATGCTGCGGATTCGGAGCTGAAGGGCAATCCGTTCGACGTGGAGCTGAAGGCCGCTTTCGTGCACGGAGGCGACACCCTTATCGTGCCAGGCTACTATAATGGCGGTCAGGAATGGAAACTGCGTTTCATGCCGACTGAGGTGGGCGAGTGGACTTACGAGACCACCTCTACCCTACCCTCACTCGGCGGCAAGGTGGGAAGACTGACTGCCACTCCCCCATTGGCTGACAATCACGGCCCCGTCCGAGTCGATTCGACGGGTCTTCACTTCTGCTATGCCGATGGTACACCCTATCTGCCTGTGGGCACGACGAGTTACGACTGGATGCATGCCTCCAACGACCCGGCTTTCAGCACTGCCGATCCGGGGCTGACGATGCAGCAGCAGACGCTGCGCTCACTCGCAGAGAGTGGGTTCAACAAGATTCGTTCGTTGCTCATCGTCCAGAACTTCGATGCCTCCTATCCCGAGCCGGACATCTTCCCCTTCGAGGAGAATGCCAAGGATTCGGGCAAAGAAGGTCGCTGGGACTGGACGCGCCTCAATCCGCGCTATTTCGATCATGTGGAGGAATGCACCGAGGGCTTGCTCCGCTTGGGCATCGAGCAGGACCTGATCCTGTTCCATCCTTATGACGGAGGGCGCTGGGGCTTCGACGAGATGCCTCGTGAGGCGGGCGAACTGCTTTGCCGCTATGTGGCAGCGCGCTTCGGTGCCTATCGCAACGTCTGGTGGAGCCTTGCCAATGAGTACGACTTCCTGAAGAAGCAGCCCCTCTCCCACTGGGATGCCTGGACCGACCAGTTGATAGCGGGCGATCCCTATCACCACCTCATCTCTATCCATAGCTACACCGCCCGGTATTACAAGTATTGGGACGAGCGCTACACTCACTGCTCCATCCAGGATCAGGCACCCGTCGAGGACTTCGGACGTGCAGCTACGGTCAGCAACATCTATCGGAAGCCCGTCATCTTTGACGAGGTGTGCTACGAGGGCGATATGACCGAGCGCTGGGGCTGGCTCAGTGGCGAGGAGGAACTCTTCCGCATGTGGCAGGCGCTGATTGTGGGTACTTACTGCACGCATGCTGAATGCTTCCAGTATGGTGACCCACATGACTTCCGTCGCGACTTCCTGGCGGTGGGCGGCAAGTGGCAGGGCGAATCGTGGCGACGCATCCGATTCATGCGTCAGGTGCTTGCCGACATGCCTCGGCCGATGTACCTGCCCGACTCTTCGTGGGACGTCTACACTTCGGCTTGCGGTCCTGGCTACTATATGGTCTATCTGGGCAAGAAGGCAGACGCGGAGTGGCGCTTCGACCTGCCTATCCGCAATCGCCGTGACGGTTTCCCGCGCATGACTGAGGGCGAGAAGTATCAAGTGGAGATTATCGACACCTGGAACATGTCCATCACTCCCTGCCCCACAATCTTCGAGACCCACAAGCAAGACAACTACCGCATGATTGATCGAGAGGAGCGTTCGGTGAAACTCCCGGCCCTCCCCTATCTGCTACTGCGCATCAAAAGAGTCGAATAAGGCTTATCCACTCGCATGGGGCCAGTTTTGAATTCAAGACTGGCCCCATGCAAGTGCGGCATGGACGTGCTCGTACGACGACGTCCATTCCTCGCCCGCGGCATGGACGTGCTCGTACCATGATGTCCATTCCTCGCCCGCGGCATGGATGTGCTCGTACTATGACGTCCATTCCTCGCCCGCAGCATGGACGTGCTCGTACCATGACGTCCATTCTTCGCCCGTGGCATGGACGTGCTCGTACGACGACGTCCATTCTTCGCCCGCGGCATGGACGTGCTCGTACCATGACGTCCATTCCTCACCTGTGGTATGGAAGCCGTCGTACGAGGACTTCCATTCCTCACCTGTGGCATGGAAGCCGTCGTACGAGGACTTCCATACCTCGGTTGTGTCGAGTATGATTTATCTTTTATTGATTTTTCCTTGTATTTGCGGTCTATATTCCTGAACTATTATTCAACAATGATACAGATATCGACGAATGGAATGAAGAGGCTGGCGACATTGTCTTTGGCAGCATTGTCTCTGGCGAGTTGCAATCGCCCCAGGACGGGCGTTCTGGAGACTTCGGCTGTGCAAGGATCCTTCGACCCGCTGGAGCCCTGTCTGCGCTGCGGACGTGTCGTGTGGGGTCAGAAGGACACGCTTCGAAGAAATGATGACTGCATGCTTCGGGGTCATCAACTGGGCTCACTGACGCTCGCGAACGACAGCATCGACGACTATGACCGACTGCTCATCTGTGCCGACGTGCTGCGTGATGGACAACCCGTGGCCCATATTGACAATGCTTACGACGGTCAGCGTCAGCTTACCGAACAGACGCTCATGCGGCCTCGTCAGCGGGTGAGCAATATCTTCACCTGGTCGGACGAAACGGCCAATCTGATGGAGGTGAAGCAGCTCGTCAGCGACCTGGACGAAGCGGGCGCGGTAGTGGCAGAGCGACAGGAGGTACTCACACTGAGCTATGAGCCTAAGAGCGCCTTCAGCAACTGGAGCAGCGGCCTGGCGCGCTATCTGGTAGGAGAGGAGCTCGAAAGTCTCTTCTACAGCGGTCTGCTGGGTCGCACCTCGTGGTGGCTTCCTGTCTCATTGGAGTATACTTGGGTCGAAACAGACGGCCGTATGGTGAAGGCACAGCATCAGGAGCATGGCGAGGTGACCTACCTCAAGGATTGCCATGGGCTGGTGGTGGAGGAGCATTACTTCAATCCGCATCAGACCGTGAACGACTACGTGTATACTTATGATGTGCAAATCGGATATTGAATATTCGATAGCATATAATACGATAATATATAATACCAAAAGGGGCTGCGATTTCGGTCGCAGCCCCTTTTGTATTGGAGGATTATTCGTTAGGAATGTCGTAGCCGTTCCAGACGTTGTAGCCGTTAGGCGAAGCGCTGTCTTCCGACTTGCCCGACTGCTGGAGGCTCTCCAGTGGGATGGAGTGGAAGTAGAGAGGTACGTCGGTGCGCTCGATGCCTGAGAGCATGTTGTAGTCCCAGAGCTGATCCTTCTGGTTGACCATGTCGATGCCCCAGTTGGTCTTGACGTAGCCATCAGCCTCGAGGGCTGCTGCCTCAGCACCGGCAGGGTCGATATAGGTGAAGAGACCCTGGATAGCCACGTTGTGAGGCTCGTCCTTTACCTTGCCCGAAACGTCGGTAGCACAGGTGCCGTTCTTGTAGTCGAACTGACCACGCCAGCCAGGAGTGAGGGCAGGATCGCTGTCGTCACGATCGTAGGTGAGGCAACCGGGGACGGTGACCTTCTTGGTCCAGATGTAGTTGGAGATCTGGCGGCCATTGGCGAAGGTGTAGTAGCCGTTCTTCTCGAGGCCGGCGATAACTGCCTTGATGTCGGTGCGGAGCTGCTTGCAGCGATCGGTGAAGACACCGGTACGGACCTCAGCCCACTTGATGTCGCCCTCACCGAGGGTCTCGCGGGCATTCTCGGCGAGGACAGCGTCCAGGGTGGCAGCCGAGAGGTGGTGGTTGCTGTCGCCGAAGGCGCGGTCACGCAGCTGGTTGAGCAGCGAGAGTGCCTCAGAGGTTTCGCCCAGTTCCACGTCAACCTCAGCAAGCATGAGCATGTAGTTGGTGTAGCGGCGCATCTGGTAGTTCATGCCTGAGTTACGGCACTTGGTGGTGTAAGGCACCTTCATCTTGTTGATGTCCCACTTGTTGATGCAGATGCCGCCAGCGAGCTTGGAGCCCGAGGTGAGGGTGACCATCTGCTCATTGCCATCGCCATACGAACCGGTTACGACAGCGCTGGCGTCCCAACGGCCGTCGCCATCCTCGTAGCCAGTGTAGTAGAAGGTGGGAGTGACACGGATGCCGCCGAAGACCTTGCAGGGAGCGGCGTTGGAGGTAGCGCCGTTGGAGCCACGGCCCTGAGAGTAAGGACGCTCAGACTGGAGAGGCTGCATGTTGCCGGTCTCGAAGTAAGACTCGGGGCTGACCTCGAGGTCCATGATGTACTGGAAGTTACGCTGGAAGGGGTTGTTGGCCACGGTGCGGTCGTCAGTGGTGAGGAGCTTGGCAGTACCCTTGCGCTCGTTGATGGTCTTGCGCAGGTAGGTCTGTGCCTCGGTGAGGTAGGTCTTGTAGTCGCTGCGACGAGCGTAGCTGTACTTGCCTGCTTCGGTATACTTCTTGTCGAAGGAGATGCCGTCGTAGAGTCCGGGATAATCCTCGCGGATAGACTGATAAGAGCCTGCATAGAGCAGGATCTCGCCGATCATACCATTGGCGAACGAACGGCTCATGCGCTCGGCACCGACGCCACCTTCACCCAGGTCGTACATGAGGGGCTCAACTTCTTTGAGCTGCTCGACGAGGTTGGCCCAGATGGTCCAGCGGTTGGTGAGGTTGTAGGAGTTGACGACGCTGTTCTCGATGCCGTAGGGGACGTCACCCTGGTGACGGGTGAGTTCGAAGTAGCACCAGGAGTAGAGGGTGATGCACTCGCCGTAGAGCTGGGTCCAGTCGTTCTTCTGACCCGCCTCCTTGGCTGTGACATATTCCTCCTTGTCGACCAGGATCTTGGCCAGACGCTGGGCGCGGGCGGTCACCTCATAGAAGGTATTGAAGAGACCGCTGCCGTTATCGACGCCCGACTGCTCGGGGTGGAGATAACCGATACGACCGTTGTTGGAGTTGTACTCAGGATAGTACTCGGCATCGGACTGCGAGTCGTTCCAGTTGTAGTTGCCGCCACCGGCGTTGCTGCGCAGGCGGTTGTAGCAATAATAGACGCACTTCAGAGCCTCATCGACGGTGGAGGTGACGAACTCGTTGTCGGTCTTGTCAGGTGAGGAGACCGAGAGGTATTCGTCCTGGTTGCACTGTGTGAGAAGCAGGATGGCACCGGCGCCAAACAATGCACTATATATCTTTTTCATATTGAAAAAATTTCGGATTACTGATTACTAAATACATCTGTTCTGCATGGACAAAGTTTGTCAGCAGATCAGAAATTGATGTTGAGACCAAGGACGAACGAACGTGCACGTGGATATGAACCCCAGTCAACGCCAGGAGTAGGATATGTGGCGCTGTTCATGTTGCCCTGGGCGCTGACCTCAGGATCAAGACCAGAGTAGCTGGTGAAGGTGAGGAGGTTGTAGATGGTGCCATAGACACGGAGGTTCTGGATGTGAAGCTTCGAAACGACGCTCTTGGGCAGGGTGTAGCCGAGGGTGACAGTGCCGAGACGGAGGTAAGAGCCATCCTCGATACCGAGGTTGGAGGTGACGCCGCTCTCGTTGTAGCAGAGTGGATACTGGGCGTTGGCGTTGAGGGTGTTGAGTTCGTCAGGAGTGTTGTAGCGGACGAGCTGGTTGTTGACGACGTCGTAGATCTTGAAGCAATCGTTCATGAATGCCATGTGGTTCTGGTAGACACCAGTCTCCTTGTAACCCATCATGGATGCCATGCGGTTGATGTTGTAGATTTCGTTGCCGTAGCTCCAGTTGAAGTAGAGGCCGAGGTCGAACTGCTTGTAGGTGGCGTTGATGTTGAAGCCGCCGGTGTGGACGGCGTTCATGTCGCCGATGACGGTGTAGTCCTCGCTATCGACAGTGCCGTCGCCATTGACGTCCTCATACTTGGCCATACCGGGATAGGCGTTCTGGCCGGAAGGTACGTTCTTGTCGAGGCCGTGCATGACGCCGGTGATGGAGGCGCTGACGTCAGCCACGCCATCCTTGAGGGTATAGACGCCGTCGGAGTAGGTGAAGTCGTCGGTGCTGTACATACCGATGTAGCGGAGGCCACGGACGCGACCCACAGCTTCGCCCTCCTCGAGGATGAAGTCGTTCGAAGGATTGCCGCTCGAGAACCACTGCGAACCGTAGATACCGGTGACGCCCTCAGCGAGCTCATCGACCTTGTTCTTGTTGAAGTTGATGTTGAAGCCTGCGGTGACAGTCCAGTCCTTGTTCTGGAAGATGGTGCCGTTGAGAGAGATCTCGACGCCGCGGTTAGAGGTCTGACCGATGTTGGCGAAGGTAGAGGTGAAGCCGGTGATACCGGGGAGGGTGGTGTTGATGAGGAGGTCTTCGGTGGTGTTCCAATAGACATCGACGGTACCGTTGAGGCGACCGTTCCAGAAGCCGAAGTCAAGACCGACGTTACGGGTGATGGTGGTCTCCCACTTCAGGTCCTCGTTGGCCATCTGGCTGGAAGCGAGGGTATAGGTAGGCATCTGCTTGCCGTTGATGGTGTAGTAGTAGCTCGAAGAGGCGCTGGCCCAGTACTGTGACCACTGGGTGGCGTCGATGCCATCGTTACCTACCTGGCCATAAGAGAGGCGGAGCTTGAGGCTGGAGAGCCAGTCCTCGGTAGCCTTCATCCACGACTCGTCGTTGATACGCCATGCAAGGGCGGCTGCAGGGAAGTAACCCCAGCGCTTGTTGGGCGTGAACTTCGAAGAACCATCGGCACGCATGGTGAAGGTGAAGAGGTAGCGGTCGAAGAAGGTGTAGTTCAAACGGCCGAAGTAAGAGATCATACGCTCGGGAGTGGTGGTGCCAGTATAGAATGGTGCGGTGACGGAGTTGGCGTCGGCATCATACTGGTTGATCATGGCGAAGGCGTTATCCTTGGTGAAGTTGACAGGGTAGTGGTCGGCCTTCATGGTCATGCTGTTGCCAGCCGAGTTGCTGACCTCATGTCCGATGAGGACATTGAGACGATTGTTCTTGTTGAACTCGTGGTTGTAGTTGAGGGTGTTGGTCCAACGGGTGGTCCAGCTGTCGCTCTTGAAGAGCTGTGCGGAACCAGCGTACTGGACCTCGCCGGTAGCGTCGTCGATGTAGCCGTTGTAGACAGGACCGCCCCAAATGCGGTTCTGGTTCCAGCTGCGCGACATGGAGAGCTCGGTGCGGAAGGTGAGGTCGTTGATGATGTTCCAAGAGAAGCCACCGGTGCCGCGGAGGGTCTGGCGGGTCTTCTTGGGCTCATAGTCCATGATACGGTTGTAAGGGCTGTAGGTCTCCCAGAGCGACTGCTTGCCGTTGTGCTCGACGTTGCCCTCGAGGAGTGCGCTGACGTCGCCGTACTTCTCCATATCCTCGTACGAGATAGGACGGAAGCGATAGGCATAAGAGAGGATAGAACCAGAACCGCTGGAGGTCGATTCGTCAGACATCGAACGGGTCTCGGTGTAGCGGGCATCGAGGTTGACCTTCATGCGCTTGTTGATCTGATGATCCATTTTGACACCGAGGTTGGCTCGCTTGCTGTAGGAGTTGACCTTCATACCCTGCTCATCATTGTAGTTGAAGTTGATGAGGGCCTTGGTCTTGTCGGTACCGCCCGAGATGGTGAGGTCGTGGCTGTGTGAGAACGAAGAGCCGTAGATGTCCTTCTGGTTGTCGTGCATCGAGACGTTACGGTAGTTCTCGATATTGCCGTACTGACCAATGCCGAAGAGCTTGATGAATGGGGTGACGTAGCCGCTTGAAGAGAACTCACCGCTCGACCAACCGTCGTTGGCAGCTGCATTGGCCCAGACATACTTGAGGTAGTCGTAGGGACCCATGGCGTCGATGTAGTCGGTAGGAGTGTTCCACTTGGCATAGCCATGATAGGTGACGTTGGTCTTGCCTTCCTTGGCACCCTTGGTGGTGACGAGGATGACGCCGTTGGCGCCACGGGCACCGTAGATGGCGGTAGAGGAGGCGTCCTTGAGGACGTCGATGCTCTCGACCTGGTCAGAGGGGACATCGCTGAGGGTGCCGACGACACCGTCGATGAGGACGAGAGGGTCGTTGGACTGCGAAACGGAGCCACCACCACGTACGCGGATGCTGACGGTAGCGTCAGGACGACCGTCCTGCGACACGACGTTGACGCCGGGGAGCTTGCCCTGGAGGGCCTGGGCTACGTTGCTGACAGGTGTGGCAGCCAGTGCCTTGTTGTTGACCGAAGCGACCGAACCGGTGAGGTCCTTACGACGAACGGTCTGATAACCGATGACGACGACGTCGTCGAGCATCTCGGAGTCCTCCTTGAGGGTGACGTTGATGACGCTCTTGCCATTGACGGGCACGCTCTGTGAGGTGTAGCCGATGAAGGAAACCGTGAGTGTAGCCTTGGGGTCTACATTCTGGATACTGAAGTTACCATCGATGTCGGTGGTAGCACCGTTGGTGGTGCCTGCGACGACGACATTGACGCCAATCATTGGCTCGCCAAGTTCATCAACTACGGTACCAGTCACGGTCTTGGTCTGGGCAAAGACGAGTACACTGCTGAGTGCAAATGCCACCAGCAGCGAGGTCAACTTGCTCAGCCACGAAGTGCTTGAACAACTTCTCATGTTGAATTGAATTAGTAGTTAGAAATTTTTATTAATATGTGGTTTCGTTAGCTTTTTTAGTAATAAGGGATGCCTTTCATGCAGGCTCCGGACGTCCATTATTTTCAATTTAGCCGACGCAAAGTTGATGTTTTTTTTTGAATTATCCAAATCTTTTTCGAAAAAAATGTAAATTGTCTATAAAAAAGTGTTGATAACTTCACTTTATTGTTAAAGAACGTGCATATTTTACCCCTATTTGATTTCGGAAACAATGTAGTCAGTGAGGCGACCGAACCTTATTGGATAAGACAAATGTCACCATCCGTTCGGCCAGTGACCGATACGTGATGGTGACATTTGGTATTTGACTTTATGACGTTCTAGGGCGGTTGCCCCGGAATGTTATTTTACCCACTTGGTAGCGCCTACGCCCTGAATCTCGGCGGGACAAGCAACCTTGTAGTAGAGGCCGTCGAGGTTAGGAGTGTAGTGATCCTGGCCGGTAGGAGCGTCAGCCGAAGCGTCCTTGTAAGGCAGAGGGCTGGTCATCAGTTCGGTGGCCGACATGCCGAGCACGCTGACGTCGAGCGAACCGCCGTCGCAGAGGATAGCCGAGCCGTTGCTGACGAGCTTGCCGAACGAGTTGGAGCTTGCCGAGAAGGCGCCAGCCGAGAAGACCTGACCTGCGGTGAGGTTGTCGTTGGTCGACCAGTTGTTCTTGAAGTTGAGGTAGATGACTGCCTCCTCGCCCTCGGTGTGGGTGTTGATGGTGCGGACATCAGCGCCGGCGAAGTTGAGGTTACGGCCATCGTTGTCGGAGTGCTTCAGGAGCATGAAGAGGTTGTTCTCGCAAGTGAAGGTCGAGCCGGCAGGAACGTAGCGGAGGTTGAAGATAGGACGACCGGTAGAACGGGTGCTCCAGTTGACGATGGTGTTGTTGCGGAGCGTGATGTTCCATGTTACACCCTCGGCATAGGCGACGTTCTTGCCGTTGTCGTTGAAGAGGCCACCACGAGGTGAGTCGTAGATGGTGTTGTTCTCCCAGACGACGTTCTTGAAGATGTTGATTGAGGTCTGGCTGGTGTTGCCGGCGCCTGCCATCCAGCAGTAGCCAGCACCGTTGTTGTCGTAGTAGCCGCAGTTGTAGAACTCGCAGCCCTTGACCTCAAACTTCTCGATGGTGTAGGACTGAGAGCCCTGGACGCGGAAGAAGCCACGGACCAGTCCGGTGAACGAGCAGTTCTCGGCGCACCAGTAGTTGAGCGTGAAGCCCATACCGTTGGAGTACATGTTCGAGAAGTAGTTGCCGGTCGAAACGGCAGCGTCGCTGTAGCCCTCGTGGGTGTTGGTGCCATCCTGGACCTGACCGTAGTTGGTGGCCAATGGGCAGCCGAAGTCGATGTTGCGGAAGCAGAGCGAGTCGATGTCAATCGAGATGGTGGGATCCTCGCCCGTCTGTGGCTGACGACCTACCATGAAGTTGTCCGAGCAGACCGAGGTACCGTTCTGTGAGAGGCCGCCCATGTAGACGGTGGCACGACCCTTGCCAGCGGCGATGTCGGCAGGATTGGTCTCGAGCGTGAAGCCCTTGTAGAGCGACATGTTGGTGCGGAAGTAGTAAGCCTTGCCGCCCTCGAGATAGTAGTGCTGGTTCTCGGCGAGCTCCATGCTGGTGCTGTACTCCATGAGGATGTAGTCGAGCATGCAGACGTCATACTTGGTGATGTCGTGGAGGGTCAGAGGCGAGGTCGATACGGTGTCGTACTGCTCGGCCTTGTGCTCGATGAGGATAGGAGCACCTGCCTCACCCTTGGTGCGGATGGAGAGGGTGTTGTAGGTGGCATCGACGGTGACGGGGATGTCCTTGTCGACGACGTTGACGATGTAGACCGAGTTCTTGTCAAGGCCATTGACCTCGACATAGCCACGCTCCCAGTCCTCAGCGGTGAGGTCGTAGTGAGTGAACTCAGCAGGCACCTTGGCATTGGGGCTCGAAGGAGAGGCAGCCACGGTGAGGTAGTCGACCTTGAACTCGCCACCATTGATGGTGAAGTGCTCGGCATAGCCCTGCAGCTGGTCCTCGGTGTACTTGTCGGTGGAGCGGTTGAGGTGAATCAGGAAACTGGCATCGGTGATGTCGGACTTCTGGATCACGCTGGGCACGTCATAGCGTACGCCGGTGGTGAGGCTGAGGTAGTCAGCCCACTGGCGCTGGGTGCCGTAGCCGTACCAGTTGGAGTTGAGCGGGTCGTTCTTGTCGAGCGAGTGGAGGGTGCGGATGGCGAAGTAATAGGCGGTGGAGTACTGGAAGTCCTTGAGGACGATGTCGAGCACTTCAGGACCTACGATGGTATCGACCACGAGGTAACCTGCGGTGGTATCGCACTTGGCCCAACCTTCGGGACCGGCAGCGGCATTGGGCTGGAGGGCCGACTTGATCTCGTAGCCAGCGCAGCCATCGACGCCGTACCAGTAGAGGTGGACGTCGTTGAGGTCAACGACCGAGCAGGCATAAGGGTCACTGCTCTTGTTGGTGTTGTTCTCACAGCGGAACAGGGTCATGAATTCGCGCTGTGCGGTTTCTGACACTTCGTCGTCGTCATTGCAGGAGGTTGCAAAGCCGACTGAAGTCAGCACCATCAGTGAATATAAAAAGAATTTCTTCATTGTCGTGTTCACTATTTAATTATTTGTAACCATAGTGCTGGGTGTAGGCACCGGCAGCGCGATTGATGGCCTCGTCAGGGATAGGCAGGATGTAGCGCAGGACGGGCAGGTCGGCGGCAGTATGAGCCACGGTAGCATCGATCTTCTGTGCTACGCCATCCTTGATGACCATGATGTCGCTCGAAGCGGGAGCTCCGTAGACGAAGCCGCGGAAAGAGTAGAGGCAGTAGTCGTTGGGGCAACCATCGCTCTCGTTCCACCAGCTGTAGAAGGTACCCTCGTACCAGGCATCGGAAGTCTCGGAGCTGGCCAGGCCGTCGCAATCCTTCTGGGTAATCTGGGTGTAAGGGATGCCGTTGTTCTCGAAATAGGTGGCAGGCTTGACGCTTGGACGCTTCTCGTTCTTGTAGGGGCTGTTCAGGTAGAGACAAGGCAGGGTCGTGTTGACGAAGTAGCTCTTGTCGCTTGGGTTCTTGATGTAGCAGTACCAGATAGAGTAGGGCATCTCGCTCTGATAGAAGTTGGGCTTACCGTCGTAGGCTTCGACGACATCGATGTGCTGAGAGGCACCGAATGAGTTCTCGGCTACAGAATAGTAGCGCAGGAAAGCGTAGTAGCAGACCTCGTTGTAGAGGTTGTTGCGGACGAGGTCCTTCCAGCGCATGTTCTCGCCGGCGAACTCCCAGGCGCGCTCGTCGAGGACGGCCTTCAGGAAGGCATCCTTGCCAGAGGTGGCCTTAGCCATGTACTCGCTGTCGTCGTGGCTGGTGCCGCGGAAGGCACGCTCACGTACCTGCTTGAGAGCGAGCTGGGCAGCGTTGGTGGGGCCGTTGAGCTCGTTCTCGGCTTCGGCGAACATCAGAAGCACGTCGGTATAGCGGATATAGGCGAAGTTGATGCCGGTGGAACCGGTGGTAGCCTTGCCCAGACCAACCTCGTTCCAGAGCTTGGACCACTTGTTGTTGTACTGCGTGTAGTTGGCGCGGATGGCAGGACGGTTGTAGGCGGTGTAGGACCACATGCCGTTGATGAAGTCGCGGCGTACGTCGAGCGAGTCGAAGGAGTAGCGGTAGAAGTCGCTGACACCTACTGAGCCGGAGCAGGCGCCCCAGGCATGGGCCGTCTCGCCACCGTCAGCCGAAGCGGCTGGACCCTGGTAGTAGCCCCAGTTGCCGGTTGACTCCTTGCCGAAAGGAATCTCGAAGATGGGGTCGTCGTCGTTGATGACGATGAAGTTGCACTCGTTGACGAAGACGTTCTGGAACGAGTTGGTCAGGCTGTGGTTGCCCGACTCCATGACCTTCTGGCAGTACTCGCGGGCAATCTGATAGAACTCCTTGTAGTTGGAGGGGCGCTCCATCTTGCCGTAGGTGTCGCCATCGGGGCGGAGCGAGTAGCCGCCGGCGTTGAGAGCCAGACGGGCGATCTCGGCCTGGCAGGCCTCTTTCGAGATGCGCTCTACGCCATCGGTGAGGTTCTTGGCATAAGAGAGACCCTCCTCGGCGCTCTTGAGGTCGTCGATGAGCTGCTGACGGATCTCGTCACGGCTGACGATGGCTGGATAGAAGTCGTCGGTCTCGTAGGTAGGCTTGAGGGTGAAGGGTACGTCGCCCCAGAGCCAGACGATCTCGTCGTAGCAGATGGCGCGGAGCACCTTGGCCTCGCCCATCATCTGGGCATAGCTGTCGGCATCGGTCTCCTTGAGCGAACTGTTCTCGAGGTTGTAGATGAACTCGTTAGCGGTCTCGACGGCCTTGTAGAGGGCGGTCCAGGCGTTGTTGACGCTGCTGTTGTCGACCTTGGTGTCGAAGCGACGGGGAGCATTGCCCATGGCAGCCTGCTGCGAGTTGCTGGTGAAGTCAACGTCGCTGTTGAGCAGCAGGGTATTGTAAAGCATGTTGCCGAAGGCGTTGTTGACCAGCATGGCAGCATAGATGCCGTTCAGCGCTGTGTTGGCCTCGGTGGTACTTCCGAACACATCCTCGACGGTCTGCTGCGATGGAGCATCCACGTTAAGGTAGTCGTTGCAGGAAGCCATCGTCAAGAGGCCCAGGCCACAGAATAAATATTTCTGAAGTTTCATATTGCAATCTTCTTTATTGTGTTAGAAAGTGACATTGACACCGACCGAGAAGGCACGGTTACGTGGGTAACGGTTGTAGTCCATGCTTGGGGTCAGGCCCGACTGGACGTCGACCTCAGGATCGTAGCCAGAGTAGTTGGTGATGATGAAGAGGTTGCTGGTCGAAGCGTAGATACGGAGCTTGCTCATGCCTGCCTTCTTGGACCATTTGTTGGGCATGGTCCAACCGATGGTGAGGTCGGTGCAGCGCAGGAACGAACCATCCTCGACGAAGTAGTCGAACATGACGTTGTTGACCAGGTCGGCAGGGTTCCAGAGACTCTTGTTGGCATTGAGCTCGTAGAGGTAGTAGTCGAGGGCGCCGTCCTCATAGTAGTTCTTGTACATGCACTCGCCGTCGGACTGACGGGTGTAGGTCCAGCGGCTGTCACGGTTGAACTTAGAGAGCACGTTGTAGAAGTTGTACTGCGAGGTCGAAGAGCTGGAGAGCTGATAGGCGGTGCCGTTGTAGACGTCGAAGTCGAGCATGTAGGTGAAGTTCATTGAGAAGTCCCAAGCCTTGTAGGTGCCGTTGATGCCGAAACCACCCTGTACCTTAGGATTGGTGTTACCGATGACGGTCTTATCGTTCTCGTCGATGACGCCGTCGCCGTTGAGATCCTTGAACTTGATCTTGCCAGGCAGGGTAGCTACACCTGAGTTGGAAGAGGTGAGGATGTCGTCCATGCCGGTGATGGTGGTCTCCTTAGGAATAGGCAGGTAGTTCTGGGTGACGTCGTAGGTGAACTCGTCGGGCGAGAAGAGGCCGTCGTAGATGTAGCCATAGAACAGGCCGACCTCATCGCCGACGCGCAGGATGTAGTCCTGCTGACCAGAGGTCTTCCAGCGGCTGGAGTAGTTGTAGAGGACGCCGTCGGTGTCGTTCAGCTTCTTGACGGTCATCTTGTTCATACCGAGGGTGAAGTTGGCAGAGAGGACGTAGTTCTTGCCACGGAGGATATCACCGTTGATGGTGAGCTCCCAACCATTGTTGGTGACCTTGCCGATGTTCTGCATCTGCTTGCCATAACCGGTGACGGTAGGAATGGTCGAAGAGTAGAGCAAGTCGGAGGTGGTGTTGAAGTAAACCTCAGGAGTGATGGTCAGACGACCCTTGAAGAGGTTGACGTCGAGGGCGAAGTTGCGGGTGAGGGTGGTCTCCCACTTGATGTTCTGGTTAGGATAAGAAGAGGGGACGGAATAGTAGAGTTCGCCGTACTGGCTGGCCTCACCGAAGGCAGGACCGCCAGACGATTCGCTGGAGTAGAGGAAGCGCCAGAGATCGTCGCTGATGTTGTTGTTGCCGGCGAGACCCACGGCAGCACGGAGCTTGAGCTGGTCAATCCAGTTGACGTTCTCGAGGAACTTCTCCTTATTGATTACCCACGCGCCCGAGACGGAGGGGAAGTAACCCCACTGGTTGCCGGGAGCGAACTTGGAGCTGCCATCGGCACGGAAGGTAACGGAGAGGAGGTAGCGGTGCTGGTAGTTGTAGCTGACCTGACCGAAGAACGAAGCCATGCGGTTGGCGGTGGAGAGCTTCGAGCTTGACTCGTAAGGAGTGCCGAGTGCCATGTTGTTGAAAGCTGTCTCAGCATCGATAGAGCGCTGGAAGAGGTGATTGGTCTGCGACTTCTCCTTGTACTGCGAGTTGTAGAGCTCCTGGCCGAGCAGGAACGAGAGGTTGTGGTCCTCGATGTCGAGGTTGTACGAGGCAGTGTTGGTCCAGGTGTAGGACTGCGTGGTGCGCTCGGTGGTGGTGGCCAGTGGCAGGGAGTTGTGGATGGACGACTGAGCGGTGGAGGTCAGTGGTCCATAGTAACGGTCAGTGTCGCGGAATCCGATCGAGAAGTTGCCCTCAGAACGGAGGGTCAGGTTCTTGATGGGGTTCCAGGTGAGAGATGCCTGGTTGACGATAGTGTACTGGTGCTTCTTCTGCACGTTGGTCTGGATATCGTTCTTAGGGTTGGTGTACTCGAAGTTGGCCTCCTCATCGGCATCGACAGTAGCGGCATCCCAGTGAGCGAACTCGCGGAGGCCGTTGGTAGGACGATAGCGGAGCACGTCGATGATACCGCCGGAACCGATGTTGTCGCCACCTGCACCCTCGTCACGACGATAGGTCATCTTAGGATTGTAGGTGAACTTGAGGTTGTTAGCGATCTTGGTATCGAGCTTGAGGTTCATGACCGTACGGCGAACACCCGAGCCCATGATGATACCACGGTCCTCCGACTGCGAGATGGAGAGGTTGAACTTGGTCTTCTCGTTACCACCGCCGACGGTGACGTTGCCCTGGTAGTTGATAGGGTTTTCACCCATGACCTCGTCCTGCCAGTCGTGGCTGGAAGCACGTGCATAGATGTCGATGTCGGTGGGGTGACCGAAGTTGTTGCGGAACGACTTGGCCCAGCTGGAGCGGGTGCCGTTGGCGGCAGCGCGGTCGTACTGGTAGTCGACGAAGTCCTGGGTGCCCATGAGGTCGAGCTTCTTGGCGAGGGTAGCCATGGTCAGACGGCCGTTGAAGGATACCTGGATCTTGCCTTCCTGAGCGGACTTGGTGGTTACGACGACTACACCGTTACCACCCTTGGCACCATAGATGGCGGTGAGGGAGGCATCCTTCAGGACGTCGATGGACTGGATGTCCGACGGAGGGATATCGTTGATGTTGTCGACCTGGAAGCCATCGACGATGAAGAGAGGATCGTTGGACTGGGTGACAGAGGTGGCACCACGGACGCGGATGTTGATGTCGGCACCAGGCTGACCATCGACCGAGGTGACCTGCACACCGGCAATCTTACCGGCGAGGGCCTCTGCTGCCGAAGCCACAGGGACGACTTCGAGCTTGGCACCCGAGATGGAGCCTACCGAACCCGTCAGGTCCTTACGGGCCTTTGAGCCGTAACCGATGACGACGACGTCCTCGAGAACCTGATTGTCCTCAGCGAGGGTGACGCTCATTGGCTTGCCCGGGGTAGCGTCGAGCTCCTGCGAGGTCATGCCAACGAATGAGAACACCAGCTTGTTCTTGGCGTTCTGCATCTTGAGAGAGAAGTTACCGTCAATGTCGGTCACGACACCGTTAGTGGTGCCCTTCTCCAGAACTGTAGCTCCGATGATGGGTTCGCCCAGGTCGTCCAGGACGGTACCGGTCACAGTGCTCTGTGCCTGTGCCAATGCCGGTGGGAACAACATGAAGCCAATCAACAGCATCAAGAGACTCCAACGAAACGTGATTGTCACTTTCATAAAGAGTGTTGTTTTTAGTGTTAGTAATATATGTTTATAATAGTTTACGGAGTGGTGTGTATGACGCAGTGTGATAACCAGTCATTTTGCATTCGTGCCAATGTGCGTGTTGCGTAAAGGCGGTGCAAAGTTAATAACAATTTTTCAAACTTTCAAGAAAAACTGACAAAATTTGTAAAAAATCGAACAAAATTTGTTTTATAATTGCATTTCTCTTCTTTTTCGGAGCCATTTATTGCAGAAAAACGGCACACCCCTGCAACAAAAGAACGGACCACAGAGAGTTATTGACACTCTATGGTCCGCTCATGTCTGGGAAGCCAATCTCCAGTCACTTCAGTACTTTGTCGCTTACGACAGAGCCATCGGAGTAGGTGATGCGGCGTACTGAGATTCCTGCAGCAGGTGCGGCAAGGCGCTTGCCATCGAGACTGTAGTACTCGAAGAGGACGGGCTGCATGGCGTCCCCGCCGACGCTGTGAATGCTGAGGAAGACTTGCGAGGGATAGTACTCGTCGACGGCGGTCAGAGCGTCAGCATTCTGGGAGCGGGTGATATCTTCGACGATGCCGTTGATATAGACTTCGAGGTTGGTGTAGAAGCCTTTGGGATCGAGCGTGTAGACCTTGCCATCGCTGGCATCGTTCTTGTTGAGTCCGTTGAGGTCCTCCCAAGCATCGGGCATGCCATCCTGATCGGTGTCGAAATCGGTGGGACGGGAAGTTGATACCAACTCAGGGTAGCTGACCTTCAGCGGATCTGCTTCGGCGGCAGGATCATTGATGAGGTCGATGATGCCGGGCAGTGGAGTGACAGTCTTGCCGTCGCCAGCGGTGGTGACGGTGCCAGCGTAGGTAGTGGTGCCGGTGCGAATCTCTTCGATGTAGCGAGCATCGATGGCATCACGGTTCAATGAGGCGCCCACATAGGCCAGCACCTTCTCGTAAACTGTCTCAGCACTGTGGGTGGTGACATCGCCCGTAGCAATAGGATTGTCGAGGCGGAGGCAGACGTAATCCTTGCCAGAGATGGTGGTGTACTGTACGGTGTCGCCGAAATAATGGTTGGGGTCGGGAATCCACTTGAGGTTGTTCTTGTTGTAGAGACCGTCGTCATAGATGACGCCTTTCCAGTCGTAATTCTGGGCCGATGTGCCGGCAGCGGTTACGTAGTTGCCGTTGATGTAATAGCGGGAGGCAAGACCGGGGAAGGGGTTGTCGCCCGAGTTGCCATCACTGGCTACCGAGCACTGGGTGACGCGGGTCTTGTTTGTGGTAGCGGGACCAGCCTTGTAGTAGTTGTTGACGATATTGACGTAGCCGCCGCCAGGACCGCCATAGCAGCCGTTGCCGGTGCCCCAGTTGTACATCACGCAGTTACGGAAGTCGACGCGCTCGGCATCGACGGTGTTGACGTAGCGGGTAGCGTCGTAGCCCTGCCAGTTGTAGCGGGCGCCGTTGAAGCGAGGTACGCGGTTCTGCATGTGGCACAACATATTGTGGTGGAACGAAGCTTCCTTGCCACCCCAGATGCCGCCGTAGGAGTGCTCTCCCTTGGAGTGTCCGGGATTGCGCAATGCCTCACCCAGTGTGCACCACTGCATGGTGAAGCTCTTGTTGTCGTAATAGGAGGCAAGTTCGTCAATCGACCAGGAGAAGGAGCAGTGGTCAAGGATGATGTTGCTGCAGTTACGGCCCCATGAGGCATCGGCACCGTCATTGACATTCTTGATTTGTGAGCGACGGAAGCGGATGTAGCGGATGATGACGTTCGATGCCGAGTTCTGCACGGTGTAGTAGCGCAGGGTGATACCTTCGCCAGGTGCCGTCTGACCGGCAATAGTGACGTCGCCCTTCGATATCTTGAGGTCTGACTTGAGGTCAATGTAGCCGCTGACGTCGAAGACGATGGTCCGCTTGCCCGACTTGCCGAGTGCATCGCGGAGTGAACCTGTGCCGGAGTCGTTGAGGTTGGTAACATGATAGACCGTGCCGCCGCGGCCGCCGGTGGTGGTGTAGCGGGCATGACCTTCGGCACCAGGGAAGGCAGGCGCTGTGTCCTGAGCCGAAGCCGTGAGGGTCAGGAGGGGGAGGAGAAGGGAGAGAATTTTTTTCATGAAAATCCGTATTTTGTTATTCTGTGTTTCTGCTGCGCGAAAAGATTACTTTTCCAAGGTTGCTGCCAGTTTGTCGATATTGAGCGAGCGCGCCGAAGCGTCGACAATGTCCTTATAGACGCCACCCTTCTTGTAGAGGCCGTCAGGGTCGCCCGACTGCTCTACGTGACCATCCTGCAGAGCATAGACCATGTCGGAGTCGATGATCTGTGAGATGCTGTGCGAGATGATGATGACGGTGCGGTCGCGCTTGATGGCGTCGATGGATGCCTTGATCTGCTCGGTAGCGACGGCGTCGAGCGAGGCGGTCGGTTCGTCGAGGAAGATGATGGCGGGATCCTTGAGGAACATACGGGCGATGGCGACACGCTGCTGCTGTCCGCCAGAGAGTGCCGTCGCCTGGCTCTTGAAGCCCTTGGGCAACTTCTGTACCTGGTCGAGCAGGAAAGCCTTGCGTGCAGCCTCCACCACCTCTTCGTCAGTGGCATTGGGGTTGCCGTAGCGGATGTTCTCCTCGATGGTTCCGTCGAAGATGTGGTTCTTCTGCAGGACGAGGCCGATGTGGTCGCGCAGATACTGCGTGTCGTAGTCGTTGATGTCTACGCCGTCGAGCTTGATGATGCCCGATTGTGGTACGTAGAACTTGTCCAAAAGGTTGACAATCGTGGACTTGCCTGCACCCGACAGACCCACGAAGGCGGTAATCTGGTTGGGCTGGATTGTCATGTTGATGTCGTGCAGGGCATGGTTGCCGTTGGGGTAGGTGAACTCCACATGTTCGATTTCGAACTTGCCCTCGATCTTCTCCGGACGGTAGGTGCCCGAAGGCTCCACCTCCTGTTCCGCTTCAAGGACGCTGAAGTAGCCTTCGGCGTAGATCAGTGCGTCGTTGAGCGTGTCGAAGATGCGCTGCAGTTGGGTGATGGGAGCGGTGACGTTCGAGAACAGCATCACATGATACATAATCTTGCCGATGGTCATGCCCGGGTAATCGTTGAGCACCAGGTAGGCGGTGAGGATGATGATCAGGACGGTGCCGATCTGCTGTACGAACTTCTTCCAGCCGTCGTAGTAGAGCATCACACGGCGCGTCTTGAGCTGATTGTCAGTGAGGTTGGTCTGTATTGCCAGCTGCTTGTCGGACTCAATCTGCTCGCGATTGAACGACTTGATGACGTTGATGGATTCGATGATGCCTACGATGCCATGCGACTTCTGCTCACGGTAGCCGCGCATCTGCTCACGCCAGCCCCTGAGTCGATTGGCCTGATGAATGGTGATCCAGATGTAGACAGGCACGATGAAGAGGGCGGTCAGACCTACCCAGACATTGGCCATGAACATCAGCACCAGTGCCATGATGGCAGAGGTGAAGAGGGGCAGGAGGTCGATGAAGGTGTTCTGCACGGTGCTGGACAGCGAGCTGACGCCTTGGTCAATGCGTGACTGCAGACGGCCGGCTTCGTTGCCAGAGGTGGCGAAGAATGCCATGCGGTAGCTGAGGATGCGGTCGACAGCTGCCTGGGCGAGGTCTCGGCTGACGTGGACGCGCATCTTCTCACCGAAGAAGTTCTGCGCGTAAGTGATGATGACCGAGAGCGCCTCCTTGCCGAGCAGGATGGCTGTGATGACCAGCAGGATGTGGGTGGCAGACGACCAGTCGAAGGTGGCGCGCATCATGATGCCTAACTGGTTATGGCCGGCATTGACCAGATTGTTGACCTGGTCGACGGTCCAGTCGAGCACTACGGCATTGACCTGTGCGATGCATGAACCGATGAGGGTCAGCACCAAGGTCACAACCACGAGCCACTTGTAGGGCCGAACGAAAGGCCACAGCTTGTAGAAGAGTTTGATAAGGTTCATTTGTGTAGACTTTTGCGCGGCAAAGTTAAGTGATTTTTTCCTTTTGTCCAAATATTACGACATTTTTTTGCAAAATTTTGCTTGCAACAGCACGTGGTATTGTTTTTTAGGCTATCTTTGCGCCAAAAATATAGATGAATATGAAGCGATTGATTCTATGTCTCAGCACCTGCCTATGGCTGACTGTGTGCCCTTGTCTTAGCCAACAGGTCGAGAGCGGTTTTGTGCTTCTGGCTGACGTCTGTCCTGACATCATCCAGGAGATTCGTTACTATACCACCTACAACTTTGTGGGACGGCGCATCCCCGGTTACGAGCGCCCGGTGGCTTACCTGACCCGTCCGGCAGCCGACAGCCTTCGTGCAGTATGCGATGAACTGCTGCAGATGGGCTTCCGGCTCAAGGTCTTCGATGCCTATCGTCCGCAGCGCGCCGTGAATTACTTCATCAACTGGGGTAGGGACATGAAGGATCAGACGATGAAGCCCTATTTCTACCCCAACTGCCCCAAGTCGGAACTCTTCCATCGCGGCTATCTGGCGCATCGTTCGGGGCATGCCCGTGGCTCGACGGTTGACGTCACGCTCTTTGACATGCGAACCGAGCGGGAAGTCGACATGGGCAGTACCTATGACCTGCTGGGCGAGCCGTCACACTACGACTACACGCAGGGACTTACCGCCCAGCAGATAGCGATGCGCCAGTTGCTGCGCCTCGTGATGACGCGCCATGGTTTCAAGCCTGTCAAGTGTGAGTGGTGGCACTTCACGCTTCGCAATGAACCGTATCCCGACCGGTACTTCGATTTCCCGATCAGATAATGTGTGAAGAAGGAGACGCGCACTGGTCTATTTCCCTGATTGGGGTATTGCCTGGCGATATTCTTCCTGACTGATCTGCATCGGAGAACCACCACTTTGTGTGCGGGTGAAAGTGCCGTCAGCTTCGCGGCGAAGTATTTCGGCTACATGGCTGTGGCGCACAACGTAATACTCCTCGGAGAGCGTTCCGGAAGGCGACATCATCTTGAAGTAGACCGTTCCTGCGCCAGTATCGACATGCATCAGGTCCTTGTGGTGAGTGCAGTTGAGGCTGATAGCTTCTGGGCGGAATCCGCTCGTGCCGTCGGTTACCGTGAAGAAGCCTTGCTGATTGTCGAGATTGGAAATGAAGTACTCCATCGTACCGTCGCGGTCCACGTCGATGGCGAGGATGTCGTAGGGCGCCATGCCAGACTGCTGGTTCATCCAAGACAGAACCACATCGCGTTGCTCTATGTTGGCATGGATGCGTGCGCTGTAGCCTGTGGTGATGTAGAGGCGCTCGCCGTTGTAACGCACGCGGAACCAGTCTGGTTCTTCGCCTGCCAGTTCCAGCACGTCGCCTGCCAGGGGATAGATGGGGTCGCCGTTAGTGTCACAGTAGATCTCGGCACTGACTGAGGGACCGCGGCGCAGACGAACTCCTTCGCCTCGCACTTCGACGCCTCGCTGGCGGATGGTGAAGCGTGAGACTGTGTTCATGTAATCGGTGACTTCGTAATGGTGACGGCCCTCATCGTCTTTGACCAACGTCATGAAGCGGGGACGTGACTCCATCTTGCATTGCGACAGAGAGATGCCTGTCAGGCGGTCAATGAGGTAGAGGTAGTCCGGTTCGCCCTCGCCACCGTAGCCCGAGATAATGTATTCGCCATCGACGATGAACTGTCCGCGGCTATCGTCGCCCTCGCTGCGCCATACCAGATTGTCACGAAAGGCATCGATGCAGTTGAGGTGGAATGTCTGGTAGGGTTCGGTGTCGATGTCGTCTGGGCCGAAGTTGAAGTAGAAGAGCCCCTCGTCGTAAGAGAGATGTTGGAGGCGGCCGTTCGGTTCGCCGGTGTAGTGGAAGAGGTTGATGGTCTTGGTGATTTCCTTGTCGGCATCGTAGAGTGTCAGCAGCAGTTTCTCGCCATGTTCGGGATCGAAGAAGGCGACATAATAGCCGAAGTCAGCCTCGCCGAAATTCCACACCTTGAGTTCTGCTGCTTCCTCTGGACGGGGCAGCTTGGCTTCGTCGAAGTGCAGGCCGGCCAGGAGGTCGTCCTGCACCGGATTATGTCCGGCGTTGAACTGTACGCTTTCCTTGACTAGCACTTGGGCATCGAGCAAAGACAGGAAGCCCCAAAGGACTGCCATAATAAGGGAGGGGAGACGTTTCATAGGCTGTTACTGTTGTTTTGGATTGTATGTCAGTGTCGTGTGTCGCTTATTGTTTGACTGCCTGAAGTTCTTGCCGCTGGTCGCTGAGCGTCAGACGCAGAGCTTCGTGGGTATCGAACTGGACTTCGCCATTGACGAGTTCGGGCACGTTGTAGGACATGAAAAGGTCTGTATAGTAGCTGACGGGATCCTCCTGAGGGAGCATGAATGGTTTCGAATCGTGTCCCTCCGCATCAATGTGGCAGAAGTAAGGGCGGGTGAAGAGTCCGTCGTCGCGCCGCGAGGAGAAGCAGAGCCAGCGGCTGTTGGAACTCCAGCAATGATAACTCTCGGTGTCGGGACTGTTGGCGCGGCACAGCGGCCGGTTGTCGCCTGTCCTTAGGTCCAGAAGCCAGAGGTCTGCCTCGTGGTGCCAGATGCTGAACTGTCCGTAGTCGGCGAGCGTGTAGATTAGCCAGCGACCATCGTAGCTGGGACGGGGGAAGCAGATAGAGCCCTTCTCCCGTTGCTGCATGTCAATGGGAATGATTACCGTGCCGAAGTTGCCGGTGGCAGGGTCAAAGTCTACCTGATAGAGGCTGTAACGGATGCTGTCAAGTCTCACACTGCCTTCGCCGGGGGCTGGTGCGGCACAGAAATAGAGTCTTGTGCCATCGGCGGAGAAGACGGGATAGGTCTCGAGGAGCGAGTCGGTGGATAACTGGGGAGCTACGAGCAAGCGGTTCGTACCGACCTCAAGCACCTGCAGGTCTGAGGCAGCATCGAAGACCTCGATGCGGTTGGGGTGACGGATGTGGAATGTCTGGCGGGTGGTGTTGGTGCTATAGGCGATATAACGCCCGGAGGGATGCCAATAGGGGTAGACACATGAGCCAAGAGTCTGAGGCGTGCGCGTCTCAAGCGCCTGCATGCTACGTTCGACCGTCAGTAGGGTGGCTCCATGAGGTCCACGTACGTGGAGGCTTAGATCCGACGGATTGCATTGACGGAAGCTGTGGCAGTTGATGCAGCCTTGGAATTGAGAGTTGTCAAGCAGCGTGCGTTCGTCGAAATTCTCGAGGTTTCGCTCCTCGATACTCATCCGACTCCAAACTTCGTAGCCAGGTTCGATGAGGCGGTAACATAACCGCTGGTCAATGCTGTCAGGACTGACGTAGAGCCTGAAAGGCATATAGGTGTGCCATCCGTCATTACGTCGTGCCGAGACGGTGACGATGAGTGAATTGCCGGTGTTCTGTGCCAGCATCCTGTGCCATCCGTCGAGGTCGAAACTTGTAGCAGTCTTGCCTTGGCTATGCAATGTTTTGCCATGACTGTCGGCAATGACGACGTCTATCCGGCTGGGAGCCGAAGAAGACCCTTGTCGTTGCTCTGCCCAACCGAAATTGAGCGGGGCGATATTGACGGGGATAGTGACATCAGTATAGTCCGGGTAGATAGGCGGCAATGCCGCTTCTCTGACGGCGTTGTCGACGCGGTCTGTGCAGCTACACAGCATGATGAGCAGCCACAGCAAGGTGAGGGTCAATAGGTGGGGTCGGCTCATTGGGCAAAGTGTGTAAAGAAGTAGTACCAATAGGTATTTCCGAAGCGAGAGTCTAACTGCTGTGGCGTCGTGCCTGGAGAGGCCGTTGACTGGTAGAACTGCGCCAAGGGTTGCGTCAAATCTGGTGAGACCCATTGGCTGATGCCTTGAAGGTCGCTGTGATTGCGGCTCCACCATAGGGACAATGCCTCCTGCCAGTGTCGGGGCAGGGGCTGCAGACCGGCTGAGGCACCGTACTGCACGATGCCAGCAAGGTCGTCCAATCGACCTTCCAGGAGCAGATAGGCGCCTAGATACTCGAGGGCAAGGGTATTGCTGACGTTGCTCATCAGCAGTGGACCGAGCATTCGGTCAGGTGTATCCTCATTGAAGGTGAAGTCGGCTTGCTGCTGCAGTTGACGCATGCGTCCGTAGACGGGATGGCGGTCTATTCGCTCGGGATGGTCGACCAGTTGCAGCATTTGTGTCGCCCATTCGGCATAGAATAGCGTCTGTCGTAGTGCCAGCAGGTACTTGCGGGCGACGTCGAGGCTGCCGTTGATGAGGTTGGTTTCGGCGAGGCGGCGGTAGCAAAGGGCGCTCTTCTGACCGTCGGGAATTGCCTCTTGCGCTTCGAATGTGAAGCGCTGCGCTGTATTGGTCATGCCCAACTGGAAGTATATTTCGGCTGGGATGAGCGGCGAGATGGCATCGCCTTCGAAGTGGGGGAGGAGGGAGGCTCGGCTTTGTCCCTCGTAGTGGAACATCTCTGCGCCCAGACGATGCTGCATTGCCAAGGCAAGATTGAGGGCTGCGAGTTGCTGCGGGGTGGAGGGTGCGGTGCGTCGTGCGTCGTGGAGTAGTGTATCCCACTGCTGAGTGACGGTGAGGTGCATGCTGCGGAGTGATCGTTCCTTGGCGGTGTCGCGAAGGGTAACGAGCCCAAGTGTGAGTGCGGCTGCCATGCCGAGCGAGGAAAGTGCAAGGTAAATACTGCGCCATTGTCTCTCGTTACGTCTGTGAATCCAGATGGAAATGCACGAAATCAGGACAAGACTCCATGCGGCAGAGAAAAGCCACCAGGGATGAGCGTCTGGCACACGATAATAATGGAAGCCCCATACTGCCTGACTGTAGGAGACGGGGAAAATGGTACTTATTAGCCAGGGCCAGCATATAATCTCGACGACGGTGAGCAGGATGATGCCACAAGATACGCGTCGCCAGAGACTCTGACTTTGGCGGCGATGACGAATCTCGAACATCAGGTGCATCAGCGCAAAGCATAGCGCTATTGGACCCACCACGCGGTAGAGTAGGGGAGTGGCTACCAGAAAGACTATCGAACGCAGAAACATGCCGTGGAGGTTTCGTAGTCCCCAGGCGGCAAGCTGGCAGATCAAGACAGCCAACACCCCACCAAGCAGTGCATTTTCGTCTAGCATATAAGCTGCCAGAAGGAATGAGGGAATCAGGCTCATTGCATGGAATCGGCTGCCATCAACCAATAGACCGGCATGCCATTGCACCCAGGCCAGCAGCACTCCTAGGACGATGCCTCCCGTCCAGCGATTGGCCATAAACTGCGTGCAAAAGCGCCCTAACCAGTCCGCAACACCTCCCGGATACATCAGAATCTCCTTGGCATAATTCCAATTCCATAAGAACAACTGGTATTGCTCTTGAATATAGAGCTGCTGAGGACATACCAAGGCGAAGAGGAGTGCGATAACTCCTCCTGTCAGAATGGTAATGAGGATTTGAGACCTGAGAGCTCGGATCATGGATATGGATTGCTTTGCGCGGATATATAATAAGGTATAGGAAAAATCGAGGGGCCAACCTTTCGATTGGTCCCTCGACGCGCGGAAAGACAGGGATTCGAACCCTGGAAGCAGTGTGACCCGCTTGCCGCATTTCGAGTGCGGTCCGATCGACCACTCCGGCATCTTTCCAATGCTTGCTTATCGGTCGGAGTGTTTCCGAAAAGCGGTGCAAAGATAGCGTATTTCAGAATAAGTTGTGCAAAAAAGGTAAAATATTTTCGATTTTTTTGCATTTTATCTCAAAAAACGCTATATTTGCACCGCTAATCGAGCAATTTAGGAGATATTGCTGAATGTATTGTCAGTTATTGTCCTTCTTCCTTGCTCTCTTTTCCATTGCCATTATCAACCATCAATCTTTCGATATGCATCACGTCCTTAACTTCATCATCCGCATTGCTTATGCATGCTTCTTCGGGTTTGTCCTGCTCTGTCATACGAGCGAAATTTTCCAGTATGTGCCGCAGCTCTTGGGCGGTTTGCTGATGATGGAGAGCATCAGTCAACTGCTGGAACTCTTCACGCTTAAGTTCCAGACTCGTGTTGGCAGCGGGTTTTTCATCGTTCCGGTTGTAATTCTGCTTATCAGCCTTTATCTGTTCTTCTGCTGCGAGATGCCGGACAATATAGGCAATGCTGTGACCGAACTCAATACGATGTTCAAACTAAAAATGGAGCTGAAGCTTTGCGGTGTCTGTTTTGTAGCATTTGTTCTTTCAGAACTTCTCATCTCGATTCGCTTTGGTAAACCATTGTTCCGTCCTGCCGCTTTTGCTGAGCAGAAAGCTAAGGAGAAGGAAGAACAAAAGGCTCGACTGGCTGAGCAGGCACGTCTGGCTGCCGAAAACAACAAGAAGGACGGGGATGTTGCTAAATGACAGATTCAATCCTTTGATTTATAATCGAATAAAGGTTTCGAGCAAGAAATTTTCCTGCTTGGAACCTTTTCTTTTCGTTTCACGTGGAACTTTCGGGGGTTGATTCCCCGCTTTGTGCAAAATATTCGACAAGTTTCTTGGCTTTTGCAGGACCTACAACGGTCTGAAGTTCTTCGACCGTTGCCTCTTTCATTCGCTTCAGACTTTTGAATGTCTTGAGGAGTTCTTGCTTTGTCTTTGGACCAATGCCTGGGATATCGTCTAGTGCAGAGTGCGTCTGACTTTTGCTTCGCTTTTGCCGATGGAACGTGATGGCGAAGCGGTGCACTTCATCTTGGATGTGTTCGAGCAGATGGAAGAGTGAACTTCCCTGCTTGACGTCAACAGCATCTGGTGGGTCGCCAAAGAGCAATTGGCGAGTACGGTGATGGCTGTCTTTGACCAGACCGCCTACTGCGATGTCCAGCAAACTTCGGATTTCCGAGAGTCGTTCCTCGCTGATTTCTCCGCGGAGGTGCTGCTGTAGGTATTGACCCAGCAGGTCGGTGAGCCCTTGCTTGATTACCCCCATCTGTCCCACGCCGCCATCAGCGAGAATGAGATCGGGCATCTCTTGATGCTCGTCAACCAGGCGTCTGTAACGGCGCATTACCACTTCGTGCATCGATGCATAGTCGTCGGGACCCACAACAGACTGTATGTTGAATTTGCGATACTCCTTCTTTTCTGGTTTGCCGTTCATGAAGACTACGCAACTTGCCACTGCGTCAGTGCCAGAGATGTTCGAATTATCGAATGATTCAATGTGTCGTGGCAGTTTTGGCAGACCCAACTGCTTCTGAATTTCCGAGAGCAGGCGCGTCTGCCGTTGCTCTGGATTGAGTTTCTCTTGTTGCTTGAGTTGGTCGATGCGGTATTGACGGCAGTTTTTCTCGGCAAGCTCTAATAGCTTTCGCTTATCTCCTCGTTGAGGAATAAAAGCTATGCATCCATCAGGGACTATGCTTGGCTCGAATGGGACAATAATCTCGGTGGGGTGGGAGAGGGGCTTTTCGTTTTCACGATTTCCTTGCGTTGAATCTTTGGTCCTTTCTTTTGAGACTTGGTCAGAATCTGTTCCGCCTCCTTCGAAACGTTCTCGTAGTTCGAGGATACCGAGAGCCAGTACGTCTTCCTTTGGTTCGTCGATTTGCTTCTTGTATTCGATCGTATAGCTGCTAATGATTGCGCCTTGCACTATATGAAAGTAAGAGACGATTGCGCTTGTCTCCTCTTCGTCATATGCGAAGACGTCAACATCACTAATAGTCGATGGGACAATGTTTGATTTCGTACGATAACTTTCGAGAATTTCGATGCGCTGCTTGACACGTTCAGCTCCTTCGAAGTCCCATAGTTCTGCTTTCTGTTGCATTTCTGCTTTGAGCCCGGACATCAGTTCTGCGGTATGTCCACGCAGAATTTGCTTGATTTCTTCTATTCCGGCGTCATATGTTTCACGTGAAATCTTGCCTATGCAGGGGCCGAGGCACTTCTGAATGTGGTATTTCAGACAGCACTTATATCCCTTGTCGATCATTGCTTGTTGTAGATTGAGCGAGCACGTTCGGATGTGATAGAGTTGCTGAAAAAGCTCGATAAGTGTTTTTGCTACCATCACATTTGTGTATGGACCGAAATAGGACGAACCGTCTTTTACGACGGTTCTTGTCAGGAATACGCGGGAGAAGGCTTCGTTGCGCACACAGATCCAGGGATAGGTTTTTCCGTCCTTGAGCAAGACGTTGTATTTCGGCTGATGCGCTTTGATCATGCGGTTCTCGAGATTGAGTGCATCATTCTCCGTGTTGACCACAACATATTTGAGGTCGTAAATTTGTCGCACAAGGTTTGCTGTGCGCCTCGATTCGTGCTCCTTCGTGAAGTAGCTGGTCACACGCCGTTTCAGGTTCTTTGCCTTGCCGACATAGATAATTGTTCCCTCGGCGTCATAGTATCGGTAGACGCCGGGGGAATCGGGCATGATGTTGACGATGCCCATCAGATATTCGTAACGTGGATTGTCTTTGGCTTGGATCATTCTCCTTCGTATGCAATTGGGCAATAAATGTCTGTCCCCTCGGGGAAGACATTGCGTCCCTTAAGGTCGACGAGTTCGATGATGCAATTGATGTAGATTTTCTTTACACCGAGCTTTTTGCAGAGGTCGTATGCTGCCTTCATGGTTCCGCCGGTTGCCATCAGGTCGTCGTGAATCAATACGATGTCATCTGCGCTGAGAGCATCCTTGTGTATTTCGATCTTGTCCGTTCCGTACTCCAGTGCATATTCCTGTGAGATGGTTTCAGCAGGCAGTTTGCCTGGTTTGCGAATTGTGACGAAGCCTGCGTTGATATTGTTGGCTACGATGGGGCCGAGGATGAATCCGCGACTTTCGATTCCGAGCACTTTAGTGATTCCGAGTCCTGTATAGTATCCTGTCAAGCCATTGGCAAGTTCGCGCAGGCAGGTTGGGTTCTTTAAGACTGTGGTAATGTCGCGAAACATGATGCCGGGCTTGGGGAAGTTCGGTATGGTGCGAAGATTCTGCTTGATGAGGTCAATGTTCATGGGAAACTTTTTCTTATTTGGTTATTGTTTGTTTTGTTGCTTTGTTTCATGTGAAACGATTTGTACATGAGCGCTTGTTGCCATCCTGCGATTGATGAACTTTGGGTTCCGTCAGGATGCATCTGCGCTGATCCGAATGAGTTGTCAATGTCTGCTTACCTCCCCAAGAGGACGAGCAGTATGTTGACATCGGCTGGTGACACTCCTGGGATACGTGAAGCTTGTCCAATGGTGTCGGGTCGGATACGCGTGAGCTTCTGCCTTGCCTCAATGGTGAGCTGATGGAGCGAGTCGTAGTCGATTGCTGCTGGTAGACGGATGGCTTCGAGTCGAGCGATCTTCTGCGCGGTGGCTCGTTCGCGTTCAATGTATCCTGCGTATTTGATTCGCACTTCGGCAGCTTCGATGATTTCGTCGCGACGATTGTTTGGCAACGAAGCAAAGACCTCCTGAAGTTCGGGTATGTATTTCGCTAGTAGGAGCAAATTAAGTTCTGGGCGATTTACGAGTGCCATCAACTTACAACCTTCTTTGAGTTCAGAACTGCCGAGCTTTGTGAGCACATCGTTAAACGACAGTTTCACGTGGAACGATTCGCAGAACTCCAGGATTTGTTGTACTTTCTCGCGCTTCTCTACGAGTAATTGGTGTCGCATTTCATCCACGAGACCGATTGCATATCCGCGAGGAGTCAAGCGCATGTCCGCGTCGTCTTGGCGCAGTAGGATGCGGTACTCGGCGCGGCTGGTGAACATACGATAGGGTTCGTCCACGCCTTTGGTGACGAGGTCGTCGATGAGCACACCGATGTAGGCTTCATCTCTGCCGAGGACGAAAGGTTCGCGGCTCAGAATCTGAAGTGCTGCGTTGATGCCAGCGACGAGACCTTGTCCTGCAGCCTCTTCATACCCGGTCGTGCCGTTGACTTGGCCGGCGAAGTAGAGACCACCGATGAGTTTGGTCTCGAGTGTGTGCCGCAGTTGCGTCGGGTCGAAGTAGTCGTACTCTATGGCGTAGCCGGGACGATATGCCTTCGCGTTGCGAAGGGCCGGTATCTGGTGGAGCGCCTCCATCTGTATGTCGATGGGCAGAGAGCTGCTGAAACCGTTGAGGTAGTATTCTTGCGTGTCGGTTCCTTCCGGCTCGAGGAAGAGGAGATGATGATCCTTGTCGGCGAAGGTCACGATTTTCGTTTCTATGCTGGGGCAATAGCGTGGTCCGATACTCTGAATTTGTCCATTGTAGAGTGGCGAATCGGGAAGGCCGCGTCGCAGCGTTTCATGCACCTGTTCGTTGGTCTGAATCGTATAGCAGGGCAGACTCGTAAGTGGAGTTTCGTGTGAGAAAGTTTCTGTATTACTTTCTGTCGTTTTCTGCTTGCCCGCTGCGGTTGATTGCTTGCCTGGTGAATAGGCGATATCATTGATCAATGCCCAAGGCAGGAATGAGAAGTGATGGAAGTCATGTTCGCCATCCTGCCGTTCTGCAAGTGCGAAGTCAATCGTCCGGCCGTCCAGTCGAACGGGAGTGCCAGTCTTCATGCGTCCGGTCTCGAAGCCCATCGCCTTGAGTTGTTCGGTCAATCCGTAGCTGGCGAGTTCGCCACATCGGCCTCCGGGTATCATCTTGCGTCCGATGTGCATCAATCCGTTGAGGAAGGTCCCAGCCGTCAGGATGACTGCCTTGGCATCGAAACGTACGCCCATCTGGGTGATCGCTCCGGCGATGCGTTTCTCCTCGACCAGCAGCTCGGTGACAGTGTCTTGCCAGATACTGAGGTTAGGAGTGTTCTCGAGCACCTTGCGCCATGCCCAGATGAACTTGCCGCGATCCGCTTGTGAACGTGGACTCCACATGGCAGGTCCCTTCGAACGGTTGAGCATGCGGAACTGGATGGAGCATCGGTCGGTCACTATGCCCATCATTCCGCCCAAGGCGTCAATCTCACGCACTATCTGCCCCTTGGCGATACCACCGACGGCAGGATTGCATGACATCTGCCCGATCTTGTTCATGTCCATGGTAATCAAGCAGGTACGTGCTCCGAATTTGGCCGCTGCATGTGCAGCTTCGCATCCCGCATGTCCGGCTCCGATGACAAGGACGTCGTATTCGAATGTCATTCGAATGGAATATTAAATATCAAAATTATAGAGAGCAAGCGCTTCATTTTCATGCTGTTCCATGATTTCCCGCTCGCCTGGTCCCTTGTCGTTGATGCCGCAGAGATGTAGGATGCCGTGGATGATGACGCGATGCAGTTCGCGATCATATGGCTGCTCGAACTGTTCTGCATTCGTGCGCACGGTATCGAGACTGATGACGATGTCACCCGATATCTTGTTGCCTTCGGTGTAGTCGAAGGTAATGATATCTGTGTAGTAGTCGTGCTGGAGGAACTGACGGTTGACTTCGAGGATTCCCTCGTCATCTACGAACTTATAGCACACGTCACCCAGTCGCATGCCGTGGTTCTCTGCCACCTGCCGTATCCAGGCGCTGACGTCGCGCTTGCGGAGCTTCGGCATCGCGATGCCTTCGCTGAAGAAAGAAACTGCCATATTATATATATTATAGGTGTTATTGTATTTCTCGATTTGGCACGGCAAAGTTAATGATATTTTTTCATAAAGCGGTTAATTTTGACTCGAAATAAGCCGAAAAAAGGCAAAATTACCTTTTTTTAGCCCTTTTTAGTCATTTTTTTTGTCAAAAAATTTGTTTTAGTTAATAAAATCGTTATATTTGCGCAGCGAAAAATGAAAGTCTGGACCATTCTTATACCGCACCTTGTCCGGCTTGAACGTTAACCATCTTACACGGCACGAAATAATAATATCAACACAATTATAAAGAAAAACATTATGTCAACAAACGTAGGACATATCTCACAGGTCATCGGCCCTGTCGTGGACGTATCGTTCGCATCAGAAGCTGGTCTTCCTGCCATCAACGAAGCTCTTACGGTGAAGCGTCCTGACGGACGTGACCTTATCATCGAGGTGCAGCAGCACATCGGTGAGAATTCCGTACGCTGCGTGGCAATGGACTCCACAGACGGTCTGCGCCGCAACCTTGAGGTAAATGCCACTGGTGCACCAATCACCATGCCTGTAGGCGACCAGGTCAAAGGTCGTCTGTTGAATGTAGTAGGCGAAACCGTCGACGGTATGAAGACTCTCACCAAGGAGGGTGCCTTCCCTATCCACCGCGAGCCGCCTAAGTTTGAGGAGCTGAAGACCTCGCAGGAGGTCCTCTACACCGGCATCAAGGTCATCGACCTTCTGGAGCCCTATCTGAAGGGTGGTAAGATTGGTCTGTTCGGTGGCGCAGGTGTAGGCAAGACCGTGCTTATCATGGAGCTCATCAACAACATCGCCAAGAAGCACAACGGCTTCTCTGTCTTCACCGGTGTCGGCGAGCGTACCCGTGAGGGTAACGACCTGCTGCGTGAGATGATCGAGTCAGGTGTCATCCGCTATGGCGAGAAGTTCAAGGAAGGCCTCGAGGAGGGCAAGTGGGACCTCTCGACCATCGATTACGAAGAGGTTGCCAAGTCACAGGCCACCCTCGTGTATGGTCAGATGTCCGAGCCACCTGGAGCACGTGCTTCGGTCGCCCTGTCGGGTCTGACCGTCGCTGAGTCGTTCCGTGACTCTGATGCTATCGGTACTTCGAAGGATATCCTCCTCTTCATCGACAACATCTTCCGTTTCACCCAGGCAGGCTCTGAGGTATCGGCACTCCTTGGCCGTATGCCATCAGCTGTAGGTTATCAGCCTACCCTTTCGACCGATATGGGTAAGATGCAGGAGCGAATCACCTCGACCAAGAAGGGATCCATCACCTCCGTCCAGGCCGTTTATGTGCCTGCCGACGACTTGACCGACCCTGCACCAGCCACCACCTTCTCGCACCTTGACGCCACCACCGTCCTTTCGCGTAAGATTACCGAGCTCGGTATCTATCCTGCCGTCGATCCTCTCGACTCCACTTCGCGAATCCTCGATCCCAACATCATCGGTGAGGAGCACTACAACTGTGCGCAGCGCGTCAAGCAGATTCTGCAGCGCAACAAGGAACTTCAGGACATCATCGCCATCCTCGGTATGGACGAGCTCTCTGACGAGGATAAGTTGACCGTCAATCGCGCACGTCGCGTACAGCGCTTCCTTTCTCAGCCATTCACCGTCGCCGAGCAGTTCACCGGCGTCAAGGGTGTGATGGTCAATATCGAGGATACCATCAAGGGCTTCAACATGATTATGGACGGCGAGGTTGATTACCTGCCAGAGCAGGCATTCCTAAATGTCGGTACCATCGAAGAGGCCATCGAGAAGGGCAACCGTCTGCTGGAAGCTGCCAAGGGAGCTTGATGAAGTTAAAAGTTAAAAGTTAAAAATTAAAAGTTACTGCCGCATCAAGCGAGGTATCGATTTTAATTTTTCATTATTAATTTTTAATTCTAACTACTTCCATGAAGTTGATCATATATTCCCCTGAGAAGACCGTGTTCGAAGGCGAGGTGGAATTGTGCGAGGTGCCTGGCACCAAAGGCAGATTCACCATCCTGAAGAATCACGACTCCATCATATCCACCCTGCAGCCCGGCGTAATTCGTTACGTCACGGCCGAGGGTGAGATGCAGCAACCTGTCACGAGCGGCTACGTCGAGGTGCATCATAACCAGATTTCAGCCTGCGTTCAGATATGACGTCGGTCGTGCAGCTCATCCCCTGGGTGTGCGTCGGGATACCATTGTGGCTGATGGCGCTGACGGCTGCCTATTGGGCAGTGTTGCGTATCAGTCCCACGTGGTCACTGGCGGTCGTCTTCGGGTCAAAGACGCTCAAGATGATTATTGTCGGCTGCGCCGTTCTGGCGGTCAAGCGGCTGACCCAGATCCCGCTCATGTCGTTTGCCTACTTCGTGATGGGCTGTCTGGTGGTCACCATCGTCTTCGAAACTTTCATCTTCCTTTATTTAAAGAAGAAAAACAATGAAAACAAACAATAAATGCTGGGCTTGGCTGCTGAGTGTCCTGATAGCGGTAGGCTTGCTGCTCCCCACTTCTGTTTGGGCCCAAGAGGCCGAGCATGCTGAGGGTGGCGAGAGCGAGCCGCTCAATGTGACCGAGATGATCTTTGAGCACATTGGCGACTCCTACTACTGGCACATCACAGACTGGGGCACGACATCCGTGTCTGCGCCGCTGCCGGTGCTGGTCTACAGTTCCACGAGCGGTTTCCACTGCTTCATGTCGAGCCGCTTCGAGCATGGCCATGCTGCCTACGACGGGCTTGAGATTGCCGCCGAGGGTGATCATGCCGGCAAGATTGTGGAGGTTGCCACAGGCGAGCGTCCAACGCTCGACTTGTCAATCACCAAGAATGTAGCCGGTCTCTTCATCGTCTGCATTCTTCTCATCTGGATGCTGATTCATTGTGCCAATTGGTACAAGGGCAAGGATGCCAAGTCCGAGGCTCCCAAGGGCACTCTGGTCGGAACGGTTGAGATGCTGGTGAGCTTCGTCTACAATGACGTCATCAAAGCCAACATTCCGAAGAATGTCGATCGCTATGCGCCCTATCTGCTCACAGCCTTCTTCTTCATCTTCTTCACCAACCTGTGCGGACTCATCCCTGGCTCGGCCAACCTGACCGGCAACATCGCAGTCACCGTGACGCTGGCACTCTTCACCTTCGTGATCACCAACATCTACGGTACGGGACCTTATTGGTCGGAGATCTTCTGGAACAAGGAGCTGCCTGCCTGGCTGCGTCCCATCATGGCTGTGATTGAGTTCATCGGACTCTTCACCAAGCCCTTCTCGCTCACAGTCCGACTCTTTGCCAACATCATGGCTGGTCACTGCGCCCTCATCGGCGTGCTGAGCGTCATCTTCATCACCGCTGTGTCTTTGCCAGGTTCTGGCAATTATATCATGTCGGCTGTCAGCGTTCTGCTGGGCATCTTCCTTGATTGCCTCGAGCTCCTCGTTGCCTTCATCCAGGCATTCGTCTTCACGATGCTTTCGAGCATTTATATCGGTCTCTCGCAGGTGGAGCATCACCACGAAGAGTGATATAGAGCCACGAAGGAATCACAACAATCAAAATTTATTATCTACAAATTAAAATATTAACACTTAAAAAAACTTACAATTATGGAAATTTCTGGAATCGCAGCTCTCGGAGCAGGTCTCGTAGCAATTGGTGCAGGTCTTGGCCTTGGTAAAATCGGTTCTTCTGCCATGGACGCCATGGCTCGTCAGCCCGAAGCAATCAGCAAGATTCAGACTGCAATGATCATTATCGGCGCACTCGTCGAGGGCGTCAGCCTCTTCGCTGTGGTCGTCTGCCTCCTTGCCATCTAATCACCATCAGCCCTATTAGCATCCCCGCCAATGCCACTGCGTGCGGCATTGGTGAGGATGATGTAGGTGTCTTAATCCCTAATCCCAAAGCATTATGTCATTGCTAATTCCCGAAAGTGGACTTTTTATCTGGATGCTCCTTGCATTCGTGGTTGTCCTCGTCGTGCTTGCTAAGTTCGGTTGGCCTATCCTCACCAAGATGATTGACGACCGTGCCAAGTATATCGATGAGAGCATCGCCAAGGCGCAGCAGGCCAACGAGGAGTTGGCTGGCGTCCAGGAGAAGACCGCCGCAATGCTGAAGCAGGCTCAGGAGCAGCAGTCCAAGATTTTGGCTGAGGCTGTTGAGATGCGCAATCAGATTGTCGAGAAGGCAAAGACCGAAGCCACCGAGGCTGGCCAGAAGATACTGGCTGAAGCCAAGCAGCAGATTGAGGTGGAGAAGGAAGATGCCATCCGCGACATCCGTCGCCAGGTGGGTCTCCTTTCCGTCGAGATTTCCGAGAAGGTGCTCCGTCAGAGCCTCAAGACCGACAAGGACCAGATGGCAATGATCGATCGTATGCTGGATGAGCTTGACAACAAGTGAATTAACAATTAAAAATTAGAATTTAGAGATTGATTGCTGCGGCCGTCAGTTTTTAACTTTTAGCTTTTAACTTTTAACTTCAAAAGAATGGATATCGGAGTAATTGCCAAACGATACGCCAAGGCGCTGCTCGATTTCGCCGTCGAAGAGAAGAGCGAGGACACCATCTACAAGGAGGTCCTCCAGCTCATCGCGTCCTATCGCGAGGTGCCCCAGCTGTCAGCTGTGCTGGGCAACCCACTCCTACCCCAGCAGCAGAAGGTGGATGTGATGTGCCAGGCTGTCTCAACGACCTCGGTAAGTCCCGTCTTCCAGAAGTTTGCTGCACTGGTTGTAGCTCATCGTCGCGAATCGTTCATGCTCTTCATCGCTCACAACTTCGTCACCCTCTATCGCGAACTCAAGCACATCAGCATCGGCAAGCTTATCACTGCCGTACCTGTTAGCGAACAAGTGGCAAAGCGTCTGGAGACGATGGTCGAGAAGAATTCGCAGAATTCCGTCGACGTCATCCTCGAGACAACGGTCGATCCCGACCTTCTGGGCGGTTTTATCTTCCAGATTGACGACCAGCGGCTTGACGTCTCCGTGCGTCAGCAGTTCGAGTTGATCAAGAAACAGTTTATTGAGAAAAACAAACGAATCATATAATTTACGGATTTAAGGATTTACGATTTACGATTGCTGCCACTCTCTTCTGTGCAAGGCAATCGGCAATGGTAAATCCAATCGTAAATCGTAAATCATAAAATCGTAAATCATCATTATGAGTAATATCAAAGCCAGCGAAGTCAGCGAAGTATTGCTTCAGCAGCTGCACGGCATCGATACCTCGACGCATTTCGACGAAGTCGGCAGCGTCCTGACCATCGGTGATGGTGTAGCCCGTATCTACGGTCTGCGCAATGCGGAGATGAACGAGTTGCTGGAATTCGAAAATGGTGTCATGGCCATCGTCATGAACCTGGAGGAAGACAATGTGGGCGCCGTGCTCCTCGGCGGATCTGAGAAGATCAAGGAGGGCATGGTCGTCAAGCGTACCAAGCGCATCGCCTCTATCCAGGTCAATGAGAAGATGTTCGGCCGCGTCATCAACCCACTCGGCGAGCCACTCGACGGCATGGGCCCCATCGAGGGTGACAAGTTCGAGATGCCTCTCGAGCGTAAGGCACCAGGCGTAGTCTTCCGTCAGCCAGTCAAGCAGCCATTGCAGACTGGTCTGAAGGCCATCGACGCCATGATTCCTATCGGACGTGGTCAGCGTGAGCTTATCATTGGCGACCGCCAGACCGGTAAGACCGCCATCGCCATCGATACCATCATCAACCAGAAGGCCAACTATGAGGCAGGCAATCCAGTCTACTGTATCTATGTAGCCATCGGTCAGAAGGGCTCCACCGTTGCCTCTCTTGTGCAGACGCTGCGTGAGAAGGGTGCGATGCCCTACACCGTCGTCGTAGCCGCTACCGCTGCCGACTCGGCTGCCCTTCAGTACTTTGCACCTTTTGCAGGTGCTGCCATCGGTGAGTTCATCCGCGATACCGGTCGTCATGCCCTTGTCGTCTACGATGATCTCTCGAAGCAGGCTGTTGCCTATCGTGAGGTATCGCTGATTCTGCGTCGTCCTTCAGGTCGTGAGGCTTATCCAGGCGATGTCTTCTACCTGCACTCACGTCTGCTGGAACGTGCTGCCAAGATTATCGAGCAGCAGGAGGTTGCTGAGCAGATGAACGACCTGCCAGAATCCCTCAAGGGTCATGTCAAGGCTGGTGGTTCGCTCACCGCACTCCCTGTCATCGAGACCCAGGCAGGCGACGTCTCGGCTTACATTCCTACCAACGTCATCTCCATTACCGATGGTCAGATCTTCCTCGAGACCGACCTCTTCAACCAGGGCTTCCGTCCCGCCATCAACGTCGGTATCTCCGTATCGCGTGTCGGTGGTTCGGCTCAGGTGAAGTCTATGAAGAAGGTGGCTGGTACGCTCAAGATTGACCAGGCACAGTACCGCGAGCTCGAGGCATTCTCGAAGTTCTCGAGCGATATGGATGCCGTCACCGCCATGGCCATCGACCGTGGACGTAAGAACAACAAGCTGCTCATCCAGCCTCAGTACAGCCCAATGCCTGTAGGCGAGCAGATTGCCATTCTCTACTGCGGCACCAAGGGTCTTATGGCCAAGATTGCAGTCGACCAGGTTCCCGAGTTCCAGGAGAAGTTCCTTCAGTTGCTCCGCTCCGCTCATGCCGAGGATGTCATCAAGCCACTCTCACAGGGTAAGATTGACGACCAGATCATGGCTACTATCAAGGAGATGGCTGCTACTATCTGCAGCGAGATGGCATAAGGTAAAGAGGTAAAAAGGTAAAGAGGTAAAAAGGGAGTTCTGCTTACTTCGATACCTCTTTGCCCGAATGGATTTACCTTTTTAACTTTTTACCTTTTTAACTTTCGAAGAAATATGGCTTCATTAAAGGAAATCAAAGGTCGCATCGGTTCGGTCGAAGGCACGCTCAAGATTACTTCGGCAATGAAGCTCGTAGCCTCTGCCAAGCTCCATAAGGCGCAGATGGCTATCGAGTCGATGCTCCCCTACGACCGCCAACTGCATAAGATCATGGTCTCGCTGCTCAGCGGTGACGCCAAGGTCTCGACGCCTCTCTGCGTCTCACACGACAAGGTGAAGCGCGTGGCCCTGGTGACCATCGCCAGCAACTCAAGTCTCTGTGGTGGCTACAACAGCAACTCGCTGCGCCACACCACCGCCCTGCTCCATGAGTATGCTGACGCAGGATTGACCAGTGATGCCATCGATGTCTATGTCATCGGTCGCAAGCTCGACCAGTCGCTGAACAAGGTGAAGGGTTTCAATCACATCAAGGACTATGTCGAGAAGGGCGACAATCCCGCTTTCGCCACAGCCCGTGAACTTGCCACTCGCCTCATGAAGGACTACACCGAGGGACGCATCGACCGTGTGGATCTGCAGTACATGCACTTCAAGAACACCGCCTCGCAGGTGCCTACCCGTGAGCAGTTCCTTCCGGTGCAGCTCGAAGCTCCCAAGGAGGGTGAGAGCACTTGCGCTGGCTATATCATCGAGCCTACGCCCAGTGATGTGCTCAACACGCTCATTCCTGATGCTCTCTGCATGAAAATCTACACCATCATGCTCGATGCTCAGGCAGCCGAACATGCAGCCCGTACCGTAGCAATGCAGACCGCTACTGACAATGCCAACGAGCTCCTTGACGAGCTTCGCATCCAGTATAACAAGGGACGTCAGGCCGCCATTACGGCCGAGTTGCTCGACATCGTGGGTGGTTCGATGCAGTAATTGCACACTCCCCAACATTCTATATTCACCTCAAGGCATCATCGTCTTGGGGTGTTTTTTTGTTGTGTCATTTTGCAATTGACTTCCTATAACTTCGCCAAAAATTCCCACGAACGGCTGAAAAAATCCAATAAAACTTTCAAAAAACACCCGAAAAATGTGCGAATTCTTGAATTTAAGCCCTAAAATCGGATTATTTCAAGAATTTGAACAAAAGTTAACACAAAAAATTTGCATATTTATTCGGAAATGCTTATCTTTGCACCGTCAAAAATAGAGAAGAACATTCATAGCGAAAAGAAATTAATAATGAGATAAGAGAAGAATTCATGGTAATCTTAGATTGAAAGAACACGAAAAACACATGCAGAGGAAAATTCAACGCAGAATTTTCCTCTTTTTTTTGGTCATATCGAAAAAACTCCTTATCTTTGCAGCGCAAAAAGTTATCAGACTATGGAAAGACAAGATGAGAAAACACTGACCCTCCTTGGCAACAAGAAGACCGTCTATAAGACCGACTATGCCCCCGAAGTGCTCGAGACATTCGAGAACAAGCATCCCGAGAATGACTATTGGGTCAAATTCAACTGCCCCGAGTTCACCAGCCTCTGCCCCATTACCGGACAGCCCGACTTCGCCAACATCATCATCTCGTATATCCCTGATGTGAAGATGGTCGAGTCGAAGTCGCTCAAGCTCTACCTCTTCTCCTTCCGTGCCCATGGCGATTTCCATGAGGACTGCGTCAATATCATCATGAAGGACCTTATCAAGCTCATGGATCCACGTTACATCGAGGTCACCGGTGTCTTCACCCCGCGCGGCGGCATCGCCATCCATCCCTATGCCAACTATGGTCGTCCCGGCACCAAGTTCGAGCAGCTCGCCTGGGAGCGACTGAGCCGGCATGAATAGAGTTAAAAATTAAAATTATAAGTTAAAACCTCTCCAGATGAAGAAGCTTATCCTTCTGGCAGCCTCTGCCATTATTACGCTGTCGGCCAATGCGCAGAATGCCTATCTCGACTACTGCAATGCAGGCGATGCCTGCGTCAACAATCAGGACTATAAGGGTGCTATCGAGAACTACGTCAAGGCGCTTGAGCTAGACGCCGACCATCAGGACTACACCACCGCCATGCAGCTCGGCACCTGCTACGAGCAGACCGAGGAGTGGCAGAAGGCAGGCGATGCCTACAAGGAATCTTACCTCCGTGGCAACTATGACGCTGGTGTCATCAACAATATGCGACGCTGCTATGAGACCGCCCAGTGTACTGACTGCATCAAGTCTGGCTACCTCGAGATTGCTGCCGCCTACCCTGATCAGGCTCCAGCCATGGCGAAGCGCCTCTACAACATCTATGTCAAGGAGGGCGACAATGCCAAGTGCCTTGAGTGCACCGAGACGATGCTCACCGATCCCGAACTGACCGAGGAGAACCGCCTCAAGTACCTCAAGAACGCAGCTTCCTTCGCCCTCAAGATGGATTCCATCGACATCGCCCAGAGCTATTACGACAAGGTGCTCGAGATTGTCCCCGATGACCCCGATATCCACAAGGCTATCGGCACCAGCCTCTACAATCAGATCAAGAAGAACAAGAAGCACTATGCCGACATCTACGAAGCCAAGAAGAAGGCAGGCAGCAAGCACCCCTTGCAGGACTATGCCGACATGAACAAGGGCATCAAGCCCGTGACGATGAAGTATGCCCCCATCGCCATCGAGCATCTCAAGATAGTCACTGCCCAGCAGCCCGATGCTGAGCTCACCAAGATGATCAACGACCTCTACAGCGACATGGCGGTGTTCACGAAGAAGTAAACTTTCCTTTTAGAGAATAGAGATAAGAGAATAGTGAATAGTCTGGATGCAAGACTTGAGCAAACCGGACTATTCACTATTCTCTATTCGTTATTCTCTGCCCAACAATAGGGGTACCAGCTCCTTCATGCCCTCGCTGGCGCCCTTCTGGATCTGTGTCACCTCGCGATAAGGTGAGCGGACGGGCTTGGGGTCGATGAGCCAGACGGGCACATGAGCCGGGGCATATTGCAGCAGGCCTGCAGCAGGATAGACGTTGAGCGAAGTGCCTATCACGACGACGATGTCGGCGGTCATCATGATTTCGGCAGCGCGGCTCAGGTTGGGCACATCTTCGCCGAAGAAGACGATGTGCGGGCGTAGCTGCACGCCGTGGGCATCCACATCGCCCAGATGGATGTCGGGGTTCTCGGGGTCAAGCGGATAGTGTACGCCCGTGTCGCGGCCCTCGGCACGGCATTTCATCAGTTCGCCGTGCAGGTGCAGCACGTTCCTGGCACCTGCCACCTCGTGCAGGTTGTCCACATTCTGGGTGATGACCTGCACGTCGAAGTGTTCCTGCAGGCTTGCCACAAGGCGGTGACCCTCATTGGGCTTGCAGTCCTTGAACTTGCGCCGCAGCATGTTATAGAACTCCAGGCAGACCTGCGGCTGTCGCACCCAAGCCTCGTGTGTGCAGACCTCCTCGACACTGTAATTTTCCCACAATCCGTCCGAGTCGCGGAAGGTCGAGATCCCACTCTCAGCACTCATGCCGGCACCGGTCAGAAATACGATTCTCTTCATAGTAAAATATCTATTTTATAGGTTTGACGTTGCAAAAATACATAACTTTTGCAAATAATGGTAAAAAATTCGATAAAAAATGTACAATATATGCTGAAAAACATTATCTTTGCGCCGCGAAATTCAAAAAAACAACATTATAATTGTCAAAAAACTATGAAGAAATTCATTCTCGGCATGATGGCCGCTGTAGCTATGGTCTGCGGCATCAGCTCATGTGGCAACGCTCCTAAGGCATCCTATGCCCAGGGCGACCTCGACACCCTCGCTTATGCTTATGGTGTCATGTTCGGAACCCAGTATTCTAACTTCGCCGATCCCGGTGTCGTCGTACCCGATACCAACAAGGTAATGAACTGCGACAACTTCCTCGCTGGCTTCATCACCGCCTTCAAGCGTGATTCAACTCATCTCGACATGACCGTCGAGGAGGCTCAGCAGTTCCTGCAGAACTATCAGATGAAGCTCCGTGAGGAGATGGAGGCAAAGCGTCAGGAGGAGCTCAAGGAGAACAAGACCAAGGGCGCTGACTTCATGGCCAAGAACGCTCAGAAGCCTGGCATCGTCGTCACCGAGTCCGGTCTGCAGATCGAGACTCTCGTTGAGGGCACCGGTGCTCAGGCCAAGGAGGGCGACAAGGTCCTCGTCAACTACAAGGGCACTCTGGTCGATGGCACTCAGTTCGATGCCAACGACAGCACTGAGTTCAACGTCAATGGCGTTGTCAAGGGCTTCAAGGAGGGTATCCTCGCCATGAAGGAGGGTGGCAAGGCCATCCTGACCATGCCTTCCGACCTCGCTTACGGCGACCGTGGCATGGGTCAGAACATCCCTGGCGGCTCAACCCTCCAGTTCGAGGTCGAGCTCCTCAAGGTTACTCCTGCTCCTCCTGTCAAGAAGTAAGCATCGTAGCATTCAGACAACCAATGTCACCATTCTCTGTTACGGATTCTCGTAGCGGGAATGGTGACATTTGTTGTATGGTATTTTCGGATACCATCATCGCATTTTTCAAGCAGAATTCGGACAATTGGGGTCAAAAAAGGGGTACGAAAATTCGATTTTTGGTTAAAATAGCATATTTTTTGGACATTTTGCTAAAATTTTCGGTATTTTTTGATTATATTTCCGAAAAAAGAGTTATCTTTGCGCCATCAAAATAACTGAAAACTATCTAATCATCTAACTCAATCCAACTATGGCAATTGATAAAATTGATGCCCTTGACAAGAAGATTCTTGATATAGTTACCCGCAATGCCCGTATTCCAAGCAAGAATGTCGCTGTCGAGTGTGGCGTATCGCGCGCTGCCATCCACCAACGCATCCAGCGTCTCATCGAGCTCAAGGTAATCACCGGCTCGGGCTATAATATCGATCCCAAATCACTCGGTCTGCAGACCTGTACCTATATCGGCATCCGTCTGGAGCGCGGCTCCATGTACCGCGAGGTAGTCAAGTGCCTCGAGGCAATTCCCGAGATTGTCGAGTGCCATTTCACTACCGGCCCCTACACTATGCTCTGCAAGCTCTATGCCCGCGACAACGAGCATCTGATGGAGTTGCTCAACAGCAAGATCCAGGCCATCTCGGGCGTGGTCAGCACCGAGACGCTCATCTCGCTCGAGGAGAGCATCAAGCGCGAGATCTCCATCTGCGGCGGCACGCCTCCCGACATGACAACCTTCACCGCTACCGACGACGACTGGGATTGATCGGCACCGGCAGGCGGCTGTCATAAGGTCCAGCCCAGTAGCTGCTGTGCCTTCTCCTTGTCCCCCGCCTTCAGCGCGCGGCGTACCTCGGACGAGGAGTAGTTCAGTCCCGTGCCATCGTCCAGCACGGGTTCCTGCACCACCTCCATGCCGCAGGCGCCACCGTAGCGCACGTAGTCATCGAAGCCCTCGGCACGATTCCTGCCGAAGCGGTGGTCGTAGCCTATCAGCAGCTTCGAGATGTGCATCTGGCGGCGCAGCACGTCGCGGATGAACTGCTCGGCAGTCAGCTGGCGCACCTCCTCGGTGAAGTCTATCAGGAAGCAGGCGTCCACCTGCATCAGCTCCAGTTTATGCAGCCGTTCCTCCAGCGTGTCTATCAGCAGCAGGTCGAAGTCGGGCTGTACCACCTTGCGCGGATGATTCATGAAGGTCACCACCGCCGACAGCCTGCCGTCCCGCTCCGCTTCAGCACGGAGGTGCTCCAGCAGGAACTGGTGACCGCGGTGAACGCCGTCAAAAAAACCTATGCAAGCGGTAAATTCGCCCTCTATCTGGTCAAAATTTCTATAAATTGTCATTTTTTTCTACTAAATATTTGCTTTTCTCAAAAAAAAGCTTTATCTTCGCGCCGCGAAAATCGAAAATCGGACTGGTCCTATAGCTCAGTTGGTCAGAGCAGCGGACTCATAATCCGTGGGTCCTAGGTTCAAGCCCTAGTGGGACCACTCAATTAGATACTGGTTTGAAAATTTTCCGTTTGAAGGGGACGAGACGAAGTGATTCGGCTTGTTCCCGATTTTTTTCGGTTTCCGAGGTGCAAAAGTAGCGTTTTTTTGCGACATAGCCAAACGAGATGTCCTAAAAAGGCAATTCTTCCTCCGTTTTGACCCCGATACGCCCCAAAATAACAACACAACATAACAACATCCGCTCCTATATGAAGTTCACAGACTGCCCCTTACGCCTCGGCATCATCGGTGCCGGCTGGATAGCCGACAAGATGGCCATTTCGCTCATTCCCGGTTCTGCAGCCGAGGTCTATGCCATCGCTTCACGTTCGCAGGCCAAGGCTGATGCCTTCGCCCGAGAGCATGGCATCCCACACGCCTACGGCAGTTACGAAGCTCTCGTCAGTGACCCTGCTGTCGACCTCGTCTATATTGCTACGCCGCACAGCCATCACTATGCCGCCACCCGCCTCGCCCTCGAGCACGGCAAGCCCTGTCTGGTTGAGAAGGCGTTCATGGCCAATGCCGCCGAGGCATGCCAGATTCTGGACCTCGCCCATCGGCAGCACCTCTTCATCACCGAAGCCATCTGGACGCGCTATATGCCACTCTCGCACCAGGTTCTCGAACTGATGCAGAGCGGCATCATCGGCGAGCCGCGTCTCCTCACCGCCACCCTCTGTTACATGATGGAGCACAAGGAGCGTATCGTCCGACCCGACCTCTGTGGCGGCGCCCTGCTCGACCTGGGCGTCTATGTGCTCAACTTCGCCCGCATGTACTTCGGCTCCGACATCGTCCGTACCGTCAGCAACTGTCAGCTGGGACCTTCGGGCGTCGATATGCAGGAGTGCATCTCGCTCAGCTACGCCGATGGTCGCATGGCGAACCTGCAGGCTGGCGCCCTTACGCTCAACGACCGCCAGGGCATCATCAGCGGCACCGAGGGTTACATATGCGTTGATAATGTCAACTGTCCCGAGCGTATCGACGTCTACCGCAACTACGAACTCGTCGCCACTTATCTGAAGCCCGCCGACATGGTCACTGGCTACGAATATCAGGTCTTCGAGTGCCGCCGCTGCCTTGAGCAGGGACTGCTTGAGTCACCCATGATGCCTCATGCCGAGACGCTCAGCATCATGAAGCAGATGGATGCCCTCCGTCAGGAGTGGGGCGTACATTACCCAATGGATTGACATTATGCCCAAGATCATCACCCAGTTTGCATTAGGCCTGTGGGGCATAGCCCCTGGCAACTACAGCGCCATCGCTCCCATCGAGCCTGGCCAGTATGCCATTGTCGACGACAAGGATGCCGTCGATGGCTTCAAGTACCTCACGCTCGAGGTGGACAGCATCAGCGGTCGGATTACCTACGCCGAGCTGCGCGAGCCCTCAGGCATGGCGCAGCGCCGTGCCGACGGCATTGTGGGTATGCGCGACTGCGAGGGTGCCTGCTACTTCACGCCGTCGGGCACCGTCTTCGTGTCGGGCGAGGCGCGGCAGGACATCCTCGAGTACAATGACGAAGGCAATCCCACGGGACGGCGGCTGGCGGTGCCCGACGGCATGGGACCCCTGCGCATCGCCGCCAACTTGGGCTTCGAAGCGTTGACCTACAACGCCGCGAAGCATCGCTTCTGGACCACCACCGAGTCGATGCTTCCTGCCGACGGCTCGCCGCTGCTCCCCATCGACCCCAGCCTCTACGAGGAGCCGCTGCATCCGCTCTCCATCGAGCCCGCTGAGGCTGACGCCAGTCAGACATCAGCAGGTGCTGAAACGGAAACTGCGATGCTGCAGGATGGTCCCCAGATTGAGATCAATGTCGACCAGACCTTCACAGAGGCGGCTGACTCGTTGCTCGAGTTGTCAACGTCTGGCGAGGAGATGGACGAGGAGACTGACGGCGCAGCCAATCCCCGGTTCCAGAACTGCATACGTCTCCTCTCCTTCGGCGACGACCTGAAGCCCGCCGAGTCGTACATCTACGAGCTCGACGAACCGATATCAGCAGGCCGCAGGGGCAACGGAGTGCATGGCGTGGCGTCGATGTTCGCCCTCGACAACGGCAAGCTCCTCGTCCTCGAGCGCGAAGGTTTCTGTCCCCGCTGGAAGTACGGTGCCTTCGTCAATCACAAGCTCTACGTCGTCGACCCCAGTCAGGAGCAGGCCATCCCGCTCGACACCCCCATGCAGCGTGTCGCTGCCGACTGGAAGGTCCGCAAGCAACTGCTCGTGGAGTTCCAGACCAAGCTGACGCTCTTCAGCCGCACGCTCGCCAACTACGAAGGGGTCTGCCTCGGTCCGCGTCTGGCGGATGGACGGCAGACGCTGCTGCTCATCGCCGACTCGCAGAAGGGCATGGGCAACTTCCTCTTCCATCTCAAGGATTACGTCGGCGTCATCGTCCTCAGTGCCGACAATCATCTGCTCGAATGAGCGTTTTGCCCCCTCTTAGGGGTCAAAATGCGCGCCTTCAGTCACTTTTTTGCCTCCCGACGGTACAACTTATTGAAATATTGCGTATCTTTGCGCCATGATTTCGGCCAGGAACATCCATAAGAGCTTCGGACAGCTCGAAGTGCTCAAGGGCATCGACCTCACCATCGAACGTGGTGAGGTGGTCAGCATCGTGGGTCGCAGCGGCGCCGGCAAGACCACGCTGCTGCAGATACTGGGTACGCTGGAGAAACCCGATTTCGGTGCACCGAATCTCACCATCGCCGGCACCGACGTCCTCCGTCTCGGTGACCGCGAGCTCTCGGCATTCCGCTGCCGCCACATCGGCTTCGTCTTCCAGTTCCATCAGCTGTTGCCCGAATTCTCGGCGCTCGAGAATGTGATGATGCCTGCCTTGATAGCCGACATCCCCAATTCGAAGGCGCGATGTCGCGCTGCGGAATTGCTCGACTTCCTCGGGCTGAAGGATCGCATGAAGCATCGCCCTAACGAACTCTCAGGAGGCGAGAAGCAGCGCGTCGCCGTCGCCCGCGCCCTCATGAACCATCCCGACGTCATCTTCGCCGACGAGCCCTCAGGCAGCCTCGACTCGCACAGCAAGCAGGAGCTCCACCAGCTCTTCTTCGACCTGCGCCGCGAGATGCAGCAGACCTTCGTCATCGTCACCCACGACGAGAGCCTTGCCCAGATGAGCGACCGCATCATCCGCATGCAGGATGGACGCATTGTGTGACGTAAATCATAAATACTGCAATGGGCAAATTGATATACTTTTTATGTTTCATCCTCTCGGTCTTTCCTGCTGATGCTTTTGAAAACATTAAGCAAATATGTGCAAATATAAAGATATAGAACTCGGAATTAAGAAGCTCGATTTCTCCGAAAAGCGAGGGATGATGGCAGTATATCTCACAGATGGTCGAGAAGTGCTGGTCCCGGTGTCCATGTTTCCCGAGATTCATAAACTTCGCAAATCTCAACGGGAGGCCTACATGATAATGGATGACCAGTACTTTACGTTCGATGCCATCAGTAAAATCTTTTCGGTCAAAGATGTACTTAGAATGTAATAACCGCCCGGTTCGGATCGAATAGCAGTGAAGTCTCAATGAGGAGACGAAACGCAGCAGGATCCCTATCAAAGCGGGCAGAGCAACGAAACAACAAACCAACAACACAACGAAAAATATAATTTTTCCGCAATATGGCAACTCAGCAACTCTACATCTACAATACCCTGGCTCGCATCAAGCAGCCCTTCCAGCCCATCGTCCCCGACCACGTAGGCATGTACGTCTGCGGTCCCACCGTCTATGGCGATGGCCACCTGGGTCACGCCCGTCCCGCCATCACCTTCGACGTCCTCTTCCGCTACCTCCAGCACATCGGCTACAAGGTGCGCTACGTCCGCAACATCACCGACGTCGGTCACCTCGAGCACGACGCCGATGAGGGCGAGGACAAGATCGCCAAGAAGGCGCGCCTCGAGCAGAAGGAGCCCATGGAGGTCGTCCAGTACTACATGAACCGCTACCACAAGGCCATGGAGGCGCTGGGCGTCCTGCCCCCATCGATCGAGCCACATGCCTCGGGCCACATCATCGAGCAGATTGCCTATGTCCAGAAGATCCTCGACGCCGGCTATGCCTACGTCAGCGAGGGCTCGGTCTACTTCGACGTCAAGAAGTACGCCGAGAAGTTCAACTACGGCTGCCTCTCGGGCCGCAACATCAACGAGCTGCTCGACACCACCCGCGAGCTCGACGGTCAGTCCGAGAAGAAGAACGCCTGCGACTTTGCCCTCTGGAAGAAGGCAGCCCCCGAGCACATCATGCACTGGCCCTCACCCTGGAGCGAAGGCTTCCCCGGCTGGCACCTCGAATGCTCCACCATGAGCGAGAAGTACCTGGGCGAGGAGTTCGACATCCACGGCGGCGGCCTCGACCTGCTCTTCCCGCACCATGAGTGCGAGATTGCCCAGTCGTGCGCAGCCAAGGGACATCCCACCGTCCACTACTGGATGCACAACAACATGATCACCATCGACGGCAAGAAGATGGGCAAGTCGTACGGCAACTTCATCACCCTCGACGAGTTCTTCCAGGGCACGCATCCCAAGCTCACCCAGGCCTATTCGCCCATGACCATCCGCTTCTTCATCCTTATGGCGCACTACCGCTCCACCGTCGACTTCAGCAACGAAGCGCTCCAGGCGGCCGAGAAGGGCATGAAGCGCATGATGGAGGGTCACGCCACCATCAGCCGCATGAAGGCCAGCCCTGCTGATGCCGCCACCCAGGCGACGCTCGACGCCGTGCTCGACCTCGAGCAGAAGATGTACGACGCCATGAACGACGACCTCACCACCCCCATCGTCATCTCGAACCTCTACGAGCTCGTCACCCTCATCAACAAGGTGGTCGATGGTCAGGCGCGCATCGATGCTGCCGGTATCGCCAAGGTCCAGCAGGTCTTCGACACCTTCCTCTTCGACATCCTCGGCATGAAGGACGAGAGCGCCGCCGGTGCCAGCGACGACAAGGCAGCCGCCTACCGGGGCGCCGTTGACCTCCTGCTCGAAGTGCGTGCCAAGGCAAAGGCGAGCAAGGACTGGGCCACCAGCGACCTCATCCGCAATCAGATGGCTGCCCTCGGCTTCGTCGTCAAGGACACTAAGGACGGCGCCACCTGGACGCTCTGAGGCTACGATAATATGTCTCGCTCCTCACGTCACGGCCTTCATTCCCTGCTCGGCATCCTGCTGCTCGCCATCGTCATCACGGTGGGGAGCGTGGTGGCGTCGCGCGGTCAGCAGAACTATGGCGAATTCTACCAGCAGAACCGTGGCCTCTCGTTTGCCGATCTGAAGGCGAAGGGTCGTGCCTATCTGGATGCCCAGGAGTTCGACTCCGCCATCGCCTGTTACCTGATGATGACGTCGCGCTATGACGAGCGGCTACCCCAGCGTGACAGGGAGCTTTGTGCCGACGCCTACAACAACCTGGGCTACATCTATTCCTTCCTGCGCACCGACTACTCGCTGGCCTATGGCTACCTGCTGGAGTGCATCCGCATCTCCCGGCAGATGGACTACCAGCGCATTCTGCCTTATGTCTATATCAACATCGGCAATATCTACGGCTATTACGACGACTTCGCGAATGCGCTCAGTTACTATCGTCAGGCTTCCCGTCAGGCCATTGACGTCAAGGAGTGGGATGGCTATCTGGTGGCGATGGGCAACAGCGCTTCCTATCTGCAGTCCTTGCATCAGATTGACACTGTCCGTTCGCTGCGGCGGGAGCTCGATTCGCTCGACATCCCCGCCCGGCCGATGTTGGGATGCACGCGCATGCAGTACGAGGCATTGCTGACCTACCTGTCGGGGCATCTTGACGAGGCGGTGGCGCTGCTGCTGGCGTCGTGCGACTCTATCAATTCTCCCCAATCTCCTGAGCGCTTCCTGCAGGGCACCTACGACATGATTGCTCAGTGCTATCATGACAGCGGACGCTACCCGGAGGCCATCGGGTATCTGCAGCGGGCCGACTCGTTGGCGCTGCTGTGCGGTTCGGCCGACCATCTCTACAATCTGCAGAGCCTCTCGGCAGCCTATGACTCGTTGGGCGACCGGGAGCAGGCCCTGGCATGCCAGTTGCAGTACATCGCCCTGCGTGACTCCATCCTCAGGGAGCAGCAGTACGCCAGCATCCGCGACATGCAGTCGGGCTTCGAGCTGAAGGGCTTCGAGCAGACGCTCCACGAGGAGCATCTGCGCCATCGCACCCAGTTGACGATGACGATTGTCGTGAGCCTCTTTGCCCTGGTGCTGCTTGTGTTGCTTGTGGACCTTATCCGTCGCAAGCGCCGCCTGGAGGAGAGCTTCAGCGCCCTTTATCAGAAGAACCAGCAGATTGAACAGCTGGAAGCCGAGAAGGTCGAGGCAGCCAAGTACAAGGGCAGTGCCCTTGGTGACGAGCTGAAGCAGCGCCTCGTCGACCGTGTGCTCGAGGCGCTCAGTACCACTGCCGTCATTGCCGATCCCGACCTCACTGTCTCCCGTTTGGCAGAACTGGTCGAGTCGAACGAGAAGTACGTCTCGCAGACCATCAACGAGGAGTTGGGCAAGAACTTCAGTTCGTTGCTCGCCGAATATCGCATTCGCGAGGTTCAGCGCCGCCTGCAGGACCCCGACACTTACGGTCACCTCACGCTCGAAGCTGTCGCTCAGGCCACGGGTTTCAAGAGCCGCTCCACGTTCAGCACCACGTTCAAGAAGATTACCGGACTTACCCCCTCGGAGTACCAGCATCAGCTCCAATCTGTTGTCAAAAAGTAAGCGTTCGTTCCATAAAATCGCCGTTTTGATTCCAATTTTGTTCCAATTCCCGAATTGGAACCTATTTTTGCGCCTTTTTTGCATAGTTTAATATATTTTTTGATAACTTTGCACCCGAATTTCGCGCGAAGGTATCTCTCGCTATTGCTCCTCCGCTGCGTGCTGGCTATGTTATCAAAATCCAACTAACAATATCATTTATGCTCAAAAGACTATGGTTATGGAGTCTGCTCCTGGTGATGTGTCTGGGCTTGCCTCAGACCGCATGGGCTCAGGACGATGCAGCTCCCAAGTCGGCTCAGATCACCATTCAGACCAAGGGTGATCGCCTGCCCCGCATCTTCAAGAAGATTGAGAAGGCGACAGGCTACAAGTTCGTCTACATTCAGGACGAAATCAATCGTTACACGTTCGAGGGTTCGGTCAACACCAAGGACATCAACGTGGCCATGAAGGCCATCATTGGCGACAAGCCTCTATCCTATAAGGTGGATGGTCACTTCATCAACGTCAGCATCAAAGGCCGTGAGAAGGGCTTGGAGCGTCGCCGCATCACCGGTCGCGTGGTCGATGAGAACGGTGCGCCCATCCCTGGTGTCAACATCAAGGTCATCGGCACCCGCTTCGGTACCGCCTCCGACCTCGATGGCAACTATGTGCTGCGCGACATCCGCTACGGTGATGCCCTCACCTTCTCGTTCATCGGTTACAAGACCGAGACTGTCAACGTCAAGGACAAGGACAAGATCAACGTCCGCATGAACCCCAAGGACAACAGCCTCGATGACGTCACGGTCGTCGCCTTCGGTCAGCAGAAGAAGGAGAGCGTCGTCGCTGCCGTCACCACCGTGCGCCCCGCCGAACTCAAGGCCTCGAGCCCTGACCTCACTTCGACCTTCGCCGGTCGTATCCCAGGCATGATTGCCTGGCAGACGGGTGGTCTGCCAGCTGCCATGTCGGAGGACGAGATGAACACCAAGTTCTACATCCGAGGCATCACTTCCTTCCAGTCGGGTGCCAACACCGACCCACTGATCCTGCTCGATGGAGTAGAATCGTCCAAACTCGACCTCTCGCGTCTGCAGGTCGAGGACATCGAGTCGTTCTCCGTCCTGAAGGATGCATCCGCCACCGCCATGTACGGCGCGCGCGGTGCCAACGGCGTCATCATGGTCACTACCAAGAAGGGTGAGGAGGGTTCGGTCTACACCACCACCCGCTACGAGTGCACCATGTCGATGCCGACCAGCAAGATTGAGGTGGTCGATGGTCTGGACTACATGAAGTACTACAATCAGGCGCTGATGGGGCGCACCGGCGGCACCGCCACACCGCAGTATTCGGTCGAGCGTATCAACCGCACCGCCTCGGGCCGCTATCCCAACTGGGTCTATCCCAACAACGACTGGTACGACATCCTCTTCAACGACTACACGATCAATCACGAGGCTGGCATCTCGCTGCGTGGTGGCTCGAGCGTGATGCAGTATTATGCCTCGGTCAACTACACGCACGAGGAGGGTATGCTCAAGTCCGATCAGCTCAACCAGTTCGACTGCAACATCTCGAACAACCAGGTGCAGTTCCGCACCAACCTCAACATCAACCTGTCGCCCTCCATCAAGCTGGTGATCAACTCCAACACCAACCTCGACCGCTACCACGGCCCTGTCGCCGATCAGAAGAAGGCCTATTCCTATGCCCTCAATGCCTCGCCTGTCGACTTCGCTCCTACCTATCCGGCCGACGACACCCACAACTGGCCGCACATCCGCTTCGGCACCACGGCGGCGAAGGCTACCAACCCCTATATGGAGAACCAGAAGGGCTATAAGGAGCGTACGCGCGTTTCGACCACCAACAAGGCAGAGTACATCCAGAATCTCTCGCGGTGGGTCAAGGGCCTCGAGGTGCGTGCTTCGGCAGCCATCGTGCAGGCCAACTACTACGACAATACCTTCTCGACCATCCCCTTCAAGTATCGTCTGGCCAGCTACGATGCCGAGACCGGAAAGCACACGCTGGAGGGTGTAGAGAATTACTACAGTGACAAGTCGCTCAATGCCGGCACCCCCACCAACAACAACGACACCCGCATCACCTACGAGGCTCGCGTCTTCCACACAGCAGCCTGGGGCGACCATCAGACCTCGCTGACAGGAGTGGCTCAGCTCTATGAGCGCACGCATGCCGAGAACGATGGCGACTCCTGGGGTGACGAGGATCCCGTCATCGAGCAGATGCCGCAGCGCAACCTGACCTATTCCGCGCGTGGCACCTATGGTTTCAAGGACCGTTACTTCGTCGAAGGTTCGCTCGCCTACAATGGTTCGGAGCGTTTCGCTAAGCAGAACCAGATGGGTCTCTTCCCCGCCGTGGGTTGCGCCTGGGTCGCCTCGAGCGAACCATGGATGGCTCCTCTCTCGAAGTATCTCTCTTATCTCAAGTTCCGTCTGACCTGGGGTAAGGTGGGCAACGACGGCGTGATCGATACGCCACGCTACGTCTATCTCCAGAGCCTTTCGCTTGAGGGCAAGGGCATGTTCTCGAAGGATGTCGAGGCCTACTCACAGGGCGCCATGTCGCGCAATGTCGTGACCTTCTACGGCGACGAGGACATCCAGTGGGAGGTGGCCGAGCAGACCAACCTCGGTGTCGAGGCCAAGTTCTTCGGCGGCGTCGTCGAGATGCAGGCCGACTTCTATCGCGAACTGCGCCACAACATCCTTGCCAACCGCTACGTCATCCCGACGACCGTCGGCATCGAGAAGGCTCCGCTCGACAACATCGGCGAGACCGACTCGCGCGGCGTGGATCTGTCGGGCAAGGTGCAGTATCAGTGGAACAACGATGCCTACCTCATCTTCAACGCCACCCTGACCTACAACCGCGTCAAGTACCGCGCCATCGAGGAGGCTGCCAACAAGCCCAGCTATCAGCGCAAGGTCGGCAAGGAGATCTCGCAGGCGATGGGTTACATTGCCGAGGGCCTCTTCCGCGATCAGGCAGAGATCGACAATTCGCCCACACAGAGCGGCGACATCATGCCCGGCGACATCAAGTACCGTGACCTCAACGGCGATGGTGTCATCGATGTCAACGATGCCACCTTCATCGGCTATCCCGAGACGCCCCGACTCATCTATGGTTTCTCCTGCTTCGCCAATTACAAGCGCTTCGAGTTCAACATGGCCTTCCAGGGCTCGGGCAAGCGTTCGTTCTTCATCGATGCTGAGGCCATCTCGCCCTTCTGCAGCGATGACTCGTTCGTCGGCAACCGCTCGATGCTCAAGGCCATCGCCGACAGCCACTGGAGTGAGGATAATCAGGAGGAGATGCCCTTCTGGCCGCGCCTCTCGGTCGACAACATCATCAACCACAATCCTCAGGAGGACCGCAATGCCAATGCCGAGACCCGCAAGTCGACCTACTTCATGCGTGAGTGCAAGTTCCTGCGTTGCACCAGCCTCTCCCTGGCCTATAACCTACCAAAGAACTGGCTCAAGAAGATGCACCTCTCGACCTGCAAGCTCACCCTCTCGACCAACAACCTCTTCCTTCTCTCGGACTTCGACCTTTGGGATGTGGAGCTGGGAGAGGACGGCTTCAACTATCCTATCCAGAAGACCTTCTCGCTGGGTCTGAATGTCAACTTCTAATCTGATAAGACAACGATGAAAAAGTTACTTTATATATTGATAATGTGTGCTGCCGTCATGGGGGTCCAGTCCTGTCAGGACTACCTCGACGTGGTGCCGGAGGATGACATCCAGACCATCGACAAGACCTTCGAGCAGCGCAACGATGCCTACAACTGGCTGCGCACCTGCTATTCGATGATCCTGCTTCAGACCAGCGACATCCGCTATAACCCCGCCTATTGGGGCACCGATGAGGTGGTGGCCGACAACTACACTCGCAACAATGGATATGGCGCCTATTACAACCACGCCTATATCCCCGGCATCATGATAGCCGACGGCAACCAGATGGTGCAGTCGCCCTACGCTGATGTCTGGTCGAACGACACCACCTTCTACGCTGCCATCCGCTACTGCAACCTCTTCCTCGACCACATCGATGGCGTCTACAACATGGACCGTGACGAGAAGGACGTCTGGAGGGGCGAGATTGAGGCGCTCAAGGCGCAATACTACTTCGAGCTGATGCGCCGCTACGGTCCCATCGTGCTCGTCCCCAAGAACATCGATGCTGCCGCCAGCATTGACGAGATGCTCGCGTCGCGTTCGCCCATCGATGATGTGGTCAACGCCACCGTCGAACTGCTCGATTCCGCCATCCAGCGCCTGCCCTACATGAGCCAGAAGGAATATACCGACTACAACTACTTCTCGAAGGAGGGTGCTGCTGCCCTCAAGGCCACGGTGCTGCTCTATGCTGCCTCTCCGCTCTTCAATGGCAACTCGATGCTGCCCAATTTCGTCAACAACAAGGGGCAGAAACTCATCCCCGACTACGACAAGGAGAAGTGGCACCGCGCCGCCCTCGCCGCCGACGAGGCGCTCGAGATCATTGCTGCCTCGGGCAGGCGGCTGATCTCCGGTTCGAGTGACCGCCCTACGTCGCTGCTCTGCACGATGCGCGACCTCGAGCTCTCGCACTACAACTACGACTACTCCAACACCGAGTCCCTGCTCCACTACCGTGATCAGGGCTACGATCCCTGCATGTTCTACCATCCCTACTTCCTCTCGGAGTACAGCTCCTACTACGACTACTACGTCGAGGGAGGCTTCGGCGCCTCGATGGCAGCCGTTGAGTCGTACTACACCGAGCACGGCCTGCCTCTGTCGGAGGACAAGCAGTGGATGTCGTCGCGCTATGCCATGACACAGGAGACCGACGATGCCTACAAGAATGTCGTCCCCCTCGGTCAGGATGTGCTCTCGCTCCACCGCCGCCGCGAGCCCCGCTTCTATGCCGACATTGTAGCCCATGGCACCGAGTGGTATCGCAAGAAGTACGGCGGTTCGTGGGAGGCCACCTATGTTGACTGCCGCCAGGGACAGATGTTCGGTACCGCCAGCCACACCTACGATGCCACCATCCCTCAGTGCATCTCGGGCTACTACATCAAGAAGTTCGACCGTTCGGAGACCGCCCTGCGCTCGTATGTCTACAACAACATGGGCGAGCTGGCCAACATAGTGCTCCGCATCCCCGACATCCTGCTGGCTTCGGCTGAGGCCTGGAACGAGTATCTCGACCAGCCCGATGAGCGCGTCTATGGTCCGCTCAACCAGGTGCGCGAGCGTGCCGGCATCCCCGACGTAGAGGATGCGTGGGCCACCTATGCCCGCAATCCCCAGAAGGTCAAGACACAGGCCGGCATGCGTGAGATCATCCATCAGGAGTGGAACAACGAGTTCATGTTCGAGGGACGCCGCTTCTGGAACCTCCGCCGCTGGCTCGTGGCTCACGAGTACTTCAACACTCCGCAGTATGGCTGGAACATCCTGGCGAGCGATGAGAAGCGATTCTTCAACAATGGCAACGGCCCCATCGCCGTCTGGAAGAAGCGCACCTTCGTGGCTCCTCGCGACTACTTCTTCCCCATCGGCTCGGAGGAGATCCTCATCTCGGGCGTCGTCCAGAATCCCGGTTGGGGAAGCAATCAATAATTGAGAATTCATAATTCAGAATTCATAATTGATAATTGTGAAATCAGCAATGAAGAATCTACATTATTATATATTAAGCGCTGCCGCTCTGCTCGCTGTCTCTTGCTCTGACGAGGTAGAGCCTGTGGCCATCGACATCCCGTCGAGCTCGCTGCAATTCACCCCCGTGATGGGCGGCGCCGTGCTGCACTATCAGTTGCCCGACCGCAATGACGTGGTAGGCATCCACGTGCGTTATCTCGATGCCTATGGTCAGGAGATCCTGCGTACGGCATCCGCGCTCTGCGACTCAATGGAGCTCGTGGGCTTCAATGAGGCCAAGGCCGATGTCGAGTGCCAGATCACGTTGCAGCTGGTCGATCACACCGAGTCGGCTCCCGTCTCGGCTCACTTCTCGACGCTCGACAGCGCCCCTATTCAGTTCATCCAGAGTGTCGAGGTCTTCTCGGGCTGGGATGGCTTCTCGATGAACTACAGTTCGCCTTTCGGTTCGGAGGGCACCGGCATGGGCCACGTCTTCTACCTTGGCACCAATCCCCACTCAGGCGAGCCTGACACCATCCTGATGAAGACCTTCACCCTCTACGACACCGAGGGCGTGGTCAGTGAGATCTTCAAGAACAAGCAGGATGTCGAGCACACCACGGTCGTGGTGCGTGCTGAGGATTACCGTGGCTACATGGTCGGTGAGCGTGTCTTCGAAGACATTGCCTCGGTCAATACCGCCAAGCTTGACTCCAAGCTGTTCAAGATCCACTACACCAACTCACTCGAGATTCCCGAGGAGATGGTGGGTCTGGAATATCTGACCGACGGCGACACCAAGGGTACACGCTGGTGGGAGACGCAGGATGACCACATCTACCACACCTTCATCTCCGACCGGCATGGCGCCGGTGAGGGTTCTGTGCCGATGTATGTCGACATGGGCCAGCTGCGCCCCACTTCGCAGGTGCGCCTCTATGCTCACCTCTATCTGGGCAGCGGCTCATGCAGCGGCCGTCCCTGCTTCGCACCCAAGAGCTGGTGCTCGGGCCGTGCCGATGGCTCGGAGTGCCAGACCGTGCAGGTCATCTCGGGCGACTACAGCAACGACCTGCCCTGCTCGGTCACCGTCTATGGTTGCCGCAATGCCAGCGATACGCAGGACTTCGAGGCTCAGCAGTGGGAGCTGCTCGGCAGTTACAGCGAGGATCCCGATGCCGACTATGAGGACCGTTGGTGCTACGATGCCTACGACTGTGGAGGCATGTATTATCCTTCGGCCTATCGCACCCTCGCCAAGTGTGAGGCTGCCCAGGGCATCTACATGCCCATCAACTTCCCCGCCGATGGTCAGGGTGAGGGCTTCCGCTACCTGAAGCTCGTCTTCAACGACGTCTTCCACCTCGGTAACGGTATGGAGGAGAATGGCAACTACAAGAACACCTACAAGTACATGACCTTCCACGAACTGGAGGTTTATACCAAGAAGTAAAACGAAAGCCCCCCTCGATTCCCCCTTCAGGGGGAGGAGGGAAGTTACAATTGTTAATTGAATAATATATGAAAAAGATATTTCTGGCATCTGCTTGCTACTGCGGACTGTTGGCCTTGGTCGGTAGTATGCTGTCGAGCTGTTCGGGCGAAAGTCTGGAGGACACCTACGCAGAGTATGTCGAGGGAGGTGAGGTGCGCTACATCGGCGGTGTCACCGACCTTGAGATCCGTTCGGGCTGGCATCGTCTGATGATCAACTGGACCAACTCCATCGACCCCATCATTGACCAGGTCAAGGTGGTGTGGGAGCGGGATGATGTGCGCGACTCGGTGTTCCTCGCTCCCGATGTGACAGAGTACAACATCACCGACCTCGAGGATGGCAACTATTCGGTCAGCGTTCAGTCGGTCGACGGGCTGGGCCGAACCTCCTTCTCCAGCACCGTCTATGGTCGTCCCTATACGCTCGACCATGAGACTGTGCAGGGCGTCACGCAGGTCGTGTCGCGTGCCTTCTTCCTGCACGATCGCATGATCCTGACCTTCCTCGGTTGGGAGTCGAACATCGACAAGGCCTACGTCACCTATACTCCCAAGGGAGAGAATCGCGTCGACACCCTCCAGCTCACCAAGCAGATCGTCAATGCCCTCTATTATCTCAAGCCTGGTGAGATCGATGTCGAGAAGCCCGTCGTCCTCCACCGCTCGGGTTACATCCCCGGCTGTGAGGACTACGTGGAGTTCAGCGACGTGGAGCTCGACAAGACCCGCACCTTCAACGGCGACTTCAAGCGCGAGATGAAGCGTCAGTTCGGCTTTGGCGACGACATCCCCGAAGCTTGGGCCGACACGGTCACCTCGCTCGACTTCGACTGGAACATATCGTCGTTCATCGACCTCTTCAACCTGCCTTCGCTCAAGACCATCAACCTCGGCAAGCACCGCTACATCATCGACGAGATGATCTCCGATGCCTCCGGTCAGGCCAAGCAGACCGAGACTCTGCTCTCGAAGTTCGTGCTCAAGACCCTCTACCAGATCCAGGGCATCAAGGTCTATCGCTACAACAAGCACTTCAACGAGCTCGGTACTGCCACCTACATCAAGTCGGCAGGCAAGCCCATCCTGCCTCAGCTCAGCTACTACGACCTCGCAGGCAACTACATCTACTTCTACGACAACATGTACGATGAGAACTGGAACAACCACAACGAGTACCTCACCGACGGCGATGTGCTGACCAATTGGGAGCCCATCCTGCTCAGCTCCACATATCAGGCACAACTTGGCGTGGATCTCGGTTCGCCGCAGAACACCATCCATGGACTGAAGTGGGTGCAGCCCTATTACAACACCGCCAACGAGCAGCAGCGCGCCAAGATCGTGCCCAACTGCCAGATCCTGACCTCCATCGATGGCGTCAACTGGGACTATGCCACCTACGTCGAGGATTATACCCTCGGCGCATCGACCGGCGAGACCAACCTCATCTACTTCAAGGATGGCGGCATCCGTGCCCGCTACGTCTATCTGGTCTTCAACACCCAGATCTATTCGGGCTACTACTACAGCGCAGCCATTGCCGAGCTTGGACTTTGGTAAGGACCCACAGATCACACAGACCACAGACCCACAGACCACAGACCCCCTCCGACGCTTCGCACCACCTCCCCCGTGAAGGCGACGCAAGGTGCCGTATAACAAATCCCCTTGGGGGACTAGTACCTTTAGGTAGGGAGGATTAGAATGTGTCGGCTAATTGCCCCGACATAACCGATACATTCGTCCCTAAAATCCCTAAAATCCCTAAAATCCCCAAAATCCCTAAAATCCCCAAAATATCTTTTCTCTATGAAAAAATCTCTACTCCTTCTCTCCTCTGCCCTGATGGGCATGAGCGCCATGGCAGCGAGCGAGGTCACCCTCGTCAGCGTTGAGCCGGGCACCGAGACCACCATCACCAGCCATGACCAGGCTTTCGTCGTCACCTTTAGCGGCGCAGTCACCCTCGATGCCGAGAATTCGGGCATCTATTGCGACTACTACGGCTACGGCGAGGACTACCTCGTGCAGGCTCCCACGGTGATGACCCCCAATGACGACAACACCGTCTGGACCCTCAGCCTCTCTGCCGCCGACACCTACGTCACCTACCAGAGCACCAACCTCTGGCTCCAGCTCGTCGGCACCGATGCGCAGGGCGAGCAGCTCGCCGGTCCTAATGACATCATCACCGGCATCGACTACAGCAGCTACAGCTACATCACCTCACCCGGCTGGCTCTACAAGTACGCCTACTCGGTGGAGAAGCCTGTCTATGGCTTGAGCTCGGTCACCGTCCTCGGCATTGATCCTGTCGAGGGCACTCACATCGGCAGCAATTCGCAGCAGTTCGTCGTCACCTTCTCTGATGCTGTCAACCTTGAGACCAGCAACTCCGGCATCTATTATCGCAACGACAATGGCGGCCTCTCACGCATCACCTCATTGTGTCAGGCTAGTGCCGATGGCACGCAGTGGACCCTCTCGGCCGACCCCGACAGCTACTACATCAGCTATCTCGACGAGGCCGACTCCGTCTTCGTCCGCTTCCGCGGTGCCGACCTCAATGGCGACACCCTCTGCGTCGGCGCCACCCACTATCACAACGAGTATGAGGATTGGTACGGAGACCTTGTGGTCGATGACTATTACTATTACCAGAGCGGCTATCCTTATGGCACCGCTTACAGCCTCGGCTTCTCGCCCGTCGATGAGGATGGCGAGCAGTATGCCAAGGTCAGCCAGCTCGATCAGTTCAGCATCATTATCCCCGAGGGCGCTGTGCTCAATTCCGCCTGCGCCGAGGCCATCGAGGTCTATAGCTATGTCAGCTACGACAACGTAGCCACATTCACCGCTGCCGATGCCCAGGTCGATGGCACCACCGTCACCTTCACGCTCGCCGAGCCTTGCACCGAGGGCGGCAACTACCGCGTCTATGTGCCCGCCGGCTTCTTCACCATGCCTGACTCTTACGACAGCCGTCCTCTCTACGGCTACATCTATGTCAAGGGCATCAAGTACACCTGGAAGCCCTCATCGCTCAATCCTGCCGCCGGCAACGTCACCAACCTCGAGACCATCGACCTCGCCTTCTCGGACTACACCGAGTACAATCCTGAGACCGCTCATGCCGTGCTGCTTGACGCTGAGGGCAACGTGGCTTCCGAGATTACCTGGGGCTATAAGGGCAACGACGGTCTGGGCATCATCCTCACGCTCGATCAGAGCATCGAGGGCAAGTTCGGCCGCTACAGCCTCGTCATCGACCAGGCATCGTTCGGCAACCAGACCTGGGTCGATGAGGAGTACCTCCATGACGGCAAGGCCAATCCGGAGCTCCGGTACGAGTACGTCCTCTACGACGAGAACAACGTCACCCTCTCGCAGACCCTCCCTTGCACCGCGCTCTTCGCGCTCGACTATGACTGGAACACAGGCTATACCTTTGACTCCATCGAGACCCACATGGAGTTCTACGACAATGGCACCTGCACCATCAAGAAGTTCGCGGGTGTCAACAAGTACGACATCTCTTTCCGCAAGAGCGATGGCTACATCACTGCCGGCACAGACTATACCGTCGAGGACAACACCACCTGGACCTCTGGCTACATCTTCAACGTCGCTACCGGACGTGCTGATTATCCTAAGATGGAGGTTGAGTTCCAGGGCTGGTATGACTACAACTTCTACACGCTCGACAGCTACTACCTCGATCATTATGGATACCCCGAAGGCACACAGTGCATGTATTGGTACAATGTCTCCATCATTGATCCAGATGGTCAGAGCAGCTATAGTTTCTATAACGTGCTGATCTGGCCAGAGGATGAGGAGCAGAGCATCCAGACTGTCCGTCGCGATGGCTCGGAGGTGGTCCGTTACTACACCCTCGATGGCAAGCCAGCCAAGGCCGATGCCAAGGGTCTGCTCATCATGGTACGCAATGGCGAGTCGAGCCGCGTCTTCAAGATGTAAGCCTCGTCTCTCATCATTGCCCCTATAAACGATTGCCCCGCTGCAGGTCGGATCATGACCTGCAGCGGGGCAATCTCATCTATCTCGAAGTTCGACAGGGGGCGGAGGCGACGCATCGTGCAGTTTTATACAAACAGGTCGTCGCCCGTGACGGCGGAGACGAAGGCGTCGGAGTAGTCGTTGCGGCGCAACTCGCGGCTGCCGATATAGGTGAGGAGGAAGCGCTTGGAGGGGAATGCCTGCTGCATGAGGGATTGCCGGTGGAGGAGCTGGTCGGCATAGGCCTTGCTTACGTCGTAAGGCTCGCGGCTGTATTTGATTTCGCACAGGTTGACTATGTCGTCATCACGTTCTATCAGGAGGTCAATCTGGAGGCCTTCGGTCGTGCTGTCGCCCCGGACAATGTAGGCAGACTCCGAGGAACTCACGCCACCTATCTGCAATGCATATTTTATCTGTCGGATGTGCTGCAGACAGACCTCCTCGAAGGCGATGCCACGCCAGGCGATGATGTCGCCTTCCTGCATGTGTCGCTGCCAGTAGTCGGCTTTGTCAACCTTCAGCTTCTCTTTGAAATGCAGCCAGAACCAGCAGAAGGGGTCGATGAGTTTGTATAAGGCCTCGTTCTGCTTGTTGCCAAAGGGTACGTACCTGACCACGAAGCCGCTGCCCATCAGTGCCTTCAGAATCTTCGTGAAGTCACCGTTCGGGCTGATGCCGACCTGGTGGGCAATCTCGTCACGGCTGTAGCCACAATGACGTGAGCCTAGACAGCGGATCACCTCCATGCATTGATCGGCTTGGTCGAAGACGGAGTTAAATAGCCTGTTGAACTCGTCATCCAGCTTGGCATTCGGGCAGAAGAAGAGTTCGTCGATGTTTTGCGCCAGGCTGTAGGCTGGATTGAATGCGTTGAGGTAGAATGGGATTCCTCCTACGGCCATATAGGCTTGGATGATGTTGTAGCGAGACATGCTGATGCCGCGGCTCACGAAGAACTCTTCGCATTCGCGCAGCGTAAAGGGCGAGAGCTTCATCTCGCCGGTCAGTCGGCCATAGAGTCCGCCTTTGTTGTTGATGAGGTTGTCGAGCATCCATGACGTCGCTGATCCGCAGACCACCAGACACAGGTTGTGCTGCATGTTGCCCCACCCATTCCAGAATGCTTCGAGGGCTGTCAGCATACCCGAGCGTGCGGTGTCCATCCATGGCAATTCATCGATGAAGACGACCTGGCGTGAACCGTTGTCGTGCGTCTTCAGGAACTGCTCGAGCAGGAAGAAAGCCTCCATCCACGACGTGGGTTGGGTGATGCCATCCATGCCATGCCGGATGAGCGAGAAGTAGAAGTTCTGGAGTTGGTCTTTGGTCGACACTCTGCGTTTCCGGTCATAGGGTGACAGTCCGGTGTGGTGGAAGACCATGTTGTCTCTGAAGACCTCGTCAATCAAGAAGGTCTTGCCGACACGGCGGCGGCCATAGACGGCGATGAATTCCGGATTACTGCTTCTGTAGTATCTGTTGAGTTCTGCGATCTCTTTCTTTCGACCAATAATCGTGCACATGTTGCGTCTTGTTTTTGAGATTGTTTTTGCGTGTGCAAATGTACGTACTTATATCGAGATTTGCAAATAAAAATGGCTTTATTCCGCTAAAAGTCTGCGCCGATTGCGGGTTTTAGCGGATTTTGCGCGATTTAGGTGCCATATTTTCCCTTTTTTGATAGGAACGATGTCGGTTGTCAATCCAATTCGGAGGTATATCTCATTTTGGCGGCCGCCAGAGACAATCGTCAAATTTTTTGACAGTCGCTAGGGTGATGATTATCGATCACTTATTGTTTTAACTGAAGTTTCCCACACCTCCAGAAGCAGCTGTGCATGGGGATTGACTTCTCTCGAAGAAAGTCAGCTCCAGTGTCATTCCTTATTGATAACCTCAATACCCCAGCGTACCTGATAAGTTTCAAATGCCTTGATGAAACTCAGTTTGGTGTCGGTCGTCACTATGACCTCAAAATCAGTGGCATGGCGATACCACAAGGCCATGGAGGCGCTATTCGCCCATGACCATCCGCTTCTTCATCCTGAAGGTGACCGTTAGGAACAGATATAGCCGATGCTCTCTACTAGTGAGGGCATCGGCTATTGTTGTCGATTGGCGAACTTCTTGAATTGTCGATCGTTGGTTATAAGCAGAGCTTTGCTGCCGTGATGGCAGAGATGCCATCGCCCTGTAGCGACGAGTAGGGCTGTCGAGGGAAGACCAGATTTGTCATCGCCACCTTGCCGCCATCGACAAAAAGCTCGATGCTCGAACGGTCGAGCCAGAGCTGCAGGTGATGATGGTTTGGCCGGCCGCATATCTTTTCGAGAGGGGCCCAGGTGCCGAGGGCGAATTCATTGACATAGGGAGCGGCATTGCGCTGGCGAAGGCCCTCCTCCTCACGATCGTTGATCTCGAAGCCTGACTCTGGGATGATGCCACTCCGTGTGCGGTCCATGGTGATGCGGCCATTCTCGAGACTGAAGCGCACCACATCTCCCAGCTGATTGCTCAGCGTGAAGGTGCTGCCTGGGGTAGCATCGAGGTCGATGACGAGGGCCCCATCGTTCTGGGGTAGGTTGTCGGCCTGGTCAAGGGTCACTGCACGCTCCCCGCGCGTCATCATCGAGGCTTCGCTGACGGGCCGGGCTCCGACTAGCGTCTCTCCTTGTGGCCCCTTGAAGGCAAAGAGTTCGCGAGGCAGGCCGTTAGCTGAGCGAAACTGCTGGGTGGGCAGGCAGTTGGCATATTGCCAGTTGCTCATCCATGGGATGGCGATGATACGTCCCTTGGGCTCATTGCTGATGGTGACTGCAGCATAGTGATCCTTGCCGAAGTCAAGCCAGTGGACATCGCTTGGCTGCTGTTCGCAGTGGAACTCCTTGCCGTCGAATGTGCCGACGAAGTACTCGGTAGCTGATCCGCCAAAGGGGCAGCCGGGATTGATGTTGACCAGCATCACCCATTTCTGCGGTTTCGACACGTTGCTTTGTTGTTTTGTCGTTTTGTCGTTTTGCTCGATGGGAAGGGGGAAGAAGTCTGGACACTCGAATTGGCAGGGTTGGGCACCCCAGCCGAGGCCGAACGAGCTGACATATTGCCACTGTCGTAAGTCAGGCGAACTGTAGAAGCGCATCTCGCGGTCGGCCGAGACAATCATGTACCATCGGGTCATCGGTTCGTACCAGAAGAGCTTGGGGTCGCGGAAGTCGCGCTGCCCCATCTGGGTCGAGTCGATGCCACCTTGCATCGAGGTGAGCACGGGATTGCCATCATACTTCTCGAAGGTTCTGCCATCGTCAAGGCTGTAGGCGAGGCATTGTTGTTCCCAATATTCGGGAGCACGGTGCTCGTTGTGGTTGGTGTAACAGAGCACCATGGCACCCTTGCCGAAGCCTGCCGAACCTGTCGTGTCGATGACAGCCGAGCCGGAATAGATCCATCCCATCGTATCACGTTCAAGGCTTGTGCCGAGTTCGTGCCAATGAATGAGGTCAGGGCTGACGGCGTGCCCCCAGTGCATATTGCCCCAGGTGCTGCCGTAAGGGTTGTATTGATATTGCAGGTGATACTCGCCATTCTGATAGACCAGGCCGTTGGGGTCATTCATCCATCCGTAGGGAGGCGTGTGATGATAGGTGGGTCGGTAGTATTCACGATTGGTCAGGTCGATGGTGTCGGTCAGTCGCAGATGGTCCCAGGTGCAAGCCTCAATGGGAAGGTCATTGATCTCGATCAGATCCCCCTGGAGCTCCATCGGTACATAATAATCGACCGAGTCAAGGGCAAGACGCAGGTCCATCCATGCATCTGCATCGCTGCCGGTATTGATGCGCACGGGACGCCAGGGCTGGTTCTCCTGTATCGGCATGAGGATATAGCGGGCCGACCCCTCCACATGGATGGTGTGATGATTGTCGGGTGTCAGATGCAGACTCAGAGTGGGAGCGGAGGGCCCGCACGCACTCAGCAGCATCAATGCGGACGCCAGATAGGCGATGGCTCTTGGTTTGCGGTTCATAATAGACAATTGAGAATTAATTACGCACTGTTACCTTTCCTGCCCGGATGATGAGGCCGTGAGGTGACTGGGTGCGACGGCCCATGAGGTCGTAGCAGATGGTAGTGGCAGGTCGGGACTGTTCGATGACGTCGAGAGCAGAACTCGACGGCGCGGGCGAGAGTTCCACGCTGGTCATGTTGAATGGGTCGCCGTCCTCCTTGTTCATCTGGATCATAAGTCGGTCGCTACCGGTGCGCTCCATGATGGCCTGGAGGTCTACACGGGTGAGGTCGAGTTCGGCATAGCTGTCATAGCGGGTGATGGCGCTGCCTTCGGCATTGCTTTCGGCGATGATGCCATCGTCTGACCATGTGGCGCGGATATTGAGGATGTAGTTGCTGCGTCCTGCTTCATGACGGATGATGAGTTTGGTGCATTGCGAGATGTCGGCGGGCAGGGATTCGCGCCAGAGTTCCATGGTGCACCACGAGTCCATCCAGAAGTATCCGGTCCAGATGGTTCCTGCGGGCACTTCGTCGAGCGCCTTGCCATCGCCATACCAGGTTTTGGTGACAGTGAATTGACTGCCGCATATCTCGAGCCCTGACTTCTGGAGTTGTGCCAGCATGTCGGCTGTGGCCCAGCATTCGTAGCGGCTCATGTCGGTGTAGGTATGGAAGTAACGGGTGCCAGGTAGTTTCTGTCCATCGCTTTTGAGTTCGATGACGTCTTCGGCCTGCACGGTGATGTCGAGGACGAGTTGTTGTCCGACCTGCATGTCAGCGAACTGAGAGGCTTCGATATAGAGAGTGTTGTCCCAGGTGACGGCATGATTGCCTTCCCAGAGGTCTGTGGCACGGGTGCTGAGAGTGCAGCTGAGCAGTAATGCTGCAATAATGATTTTTTTCATTGGTAAAGTGTTTTTATATCGAGGTTTCGCTAAATGCGAAACCCCGGGTTATGTGTTAATATTGTGAGATGCGGACGTCGGCCACCGAGATGCTGCCTCCGTAGTTGTTGATGCTCCAGCAGTTCTTCTGGATGCCGTAGATGCGGTTGGTGTAGCAGACGTTGTCGTTGATGTAGAGTACGAGGACGGAGTTGTCGGTGTAGATGTCGATATGATAGACGTTGTCATCAGGACGGGCGAAACCGTAGCTGTCAATGCCCTCGACGAAGCCCTTGCCGGCCGATCCCTCCTCCTCGAAGTTGAGTTTGCGCCAGTTCTCGCTCTCGGGATTGACCACGATGGTGTAGTATTTCTCGCTGTCGGAACCACGTACCAGCGAGATGCCGAACTTGTCCCAGTTATTCGATGTGGTGACGTCGAACGAGAGGTGGTTGTGATAACCCAGCCGGCCGAAGAGCAGGTAGGCATCATCGCCCGTGAGTGAGCCACTGCCTGCATTGAAGGTGGCGCCGCGCTGGTCCATCACCTTCACCTCCTGCGTCGAAGCATACTTTGACTCGATGGCAGGCACCTCGCCGAGCGAGAGGGTGCCGTCGGCATGCTGGATGACCTTGTGGCAGACTAGGGCGCCTGACCAGTTGGGTTCGCCACCGGCACCCACGTTGATGTTCTTCTCCTGGATGGTGCTGCCTGAGCGGTAGGGACACCAGCCCCAGAGGTAGCGGTCGGTACCGTTGCTGGCTGTCTTGCCGGCATAGAGGCCACGGCTGTCGAGCACGCCCTCGCGGCCGTCGGCGGGCCAATGTCCGCCTGGGTCGCTGAAGCATCGTTTCAGTCCCTCGAATGAGTCGGCCATCATGTATTTCACCTTACGGCTCCAGGAGGCCTGGTAGCCTTCGCTGTAGATCATGTACCAGTAGTCACCCATCTTGAAAACGTCGGGGCACTCGCACATGCGGTCCCAGACGGCATTGAAGCAGCCTTGATAGCTCCATTCGCGCAGGTCGGTCGAGGTGAAGTCTGCGAAGCGGGGATCACCGCTGCGGGTGGCGATGATCATGTGGTAGGTGCCATTGTCGTCGAAGATTTGCGGGTCGCGGAAGTCTGTCGTTGAGAGGTCGTAGTTGGCTCCGTAGAGGGTCCATGACAGGTCCTTGGTCCATGTCTTGAAGTCGCTGGAGGTGGCGCGCATTACGGCTTCGGTCGATTGGCAGTTGCCATTGTGACCTGTGTAGTAGATATAGTAGAGGCCATCGGCGGCGTTGTAGTAGCAGCAGCCTGTGCCGAGGGCGGCGTCCTGCTGGAGGCTGCTGGTGCCGGCGGGAAGCACTTCACCGAGCGAGGTGTAGTTGGCGCCATCGGAGGTCTCTACGCACCAGAAGGGGTGGTAGCAGTAGCTGTCGTTGACATCGTACTCCTGAAGGTAGAGTACCTTGAAGTCACCAGCCTTCGGGTCAAAGAATGGCATCGGGTCACCCACGCGGCCAATCTGTGGAGTGTAGTAGGTCGTGAAACCAGCCTCATCGGTTGAAGCAAAGTAGTTGCTGGTACCTGCCCAGTCTTTGGTCTCAATGTCATTGTTGTCATCGCTGCAGGAGGCCAGCACCATGGTGGTGCTGACTCCGAGCAGGAGGAGGGAGAATATCGGTTTCATAAATTCATAATTCATAATTGAGAATTCATAATTCATAATTCATAATTACTTGCCCATCAGATAATCGAAGGCGTTGCCGGTCATCAGTCCGACGTTGTCATGATAGTAGGCGGTGTAGTCGGTAGGTGACCACCAGTCGTAGCAGCCCGATCCGAAGCAGATGATGCCGCCAGGGCCGAACGAACCATTGGCTGCGGGGCACTCCCAGACCGAGATGGCACCGTCACCACCGTGACCGAGGGCACGGCATCCGGTGAGTTCCTGCCAGGTGAGGTAGCCGCCTGCATAGTCACCCCACATGCCCCATTGCGAGGTGCAGTTCGAGATGGTGTAACCGGCATCGTTGCACTTGACGGGGTTGGCGCCGTCAATCATGCCCTGCCACAGAGCGTGGCTCTCGTCATAGGCATAGAAGGACCAGGGGTCGCTTACTACGTCGCCACCGTCATCACTCGAACCCCAGCAGTTGTTGGCGCAACGGTGGTCCTTGACGGCACCGAGTTCGGCAGCCATGTTGACACAGGCGCGGCTGAAGATGAATGAGCCTCCGTTCTGGTAGTACGACATCAGCGTAGTCAGGGCCGACATGGCAGAGCTGGTGGCGCCGTTCTCGAAGTCGGTGATCGACTCGGAGGGCGAGTGCTGCCAGTGCCACCAGATGACCTGGCACTTCGAGAGGTCGACGTTGCCGTTCTTGAGGTCCTCCCACGAGACGAAGAGCGAGTTCTCGACGTTCGAGAGCATCCAGCGGCAGGCCTCCTTCTCCTCGTTGCAGAGGTCGTCCATGGTGTTGGCATCGGCCGAACCGAGGAAGATGGCAGCCGGGGCCGAGACGCTCTGCACCATGACGGTGTACTGTGCGGAGGCGGTATTGTCGGTGACGGTGTAGGTCACTGGTTCGCTGAAGTCGGTCACTACACCGCTGCGTGGGGTGATGGTGGCATCTTCGCTGATGGTTATGGTGGGGGTGAGCCGGGTGATATCGACCGATGCTGGCAGGAAGAAGGTGATGAGGTGCTTCTCCTCGTCGATTGAGCCCTTGTAGGTGTCGTTGAGGATGAATGAGGTGATGCGTGCCTCATCGTTCTTCACGTTGACGGTCCAGTTGAGATAGACGTCGCCGTTGGTGACGTGCAGTCCGCGAGGTTCGCTGAAGTCGATGGTCTGGCCTTGCGTCATATTGGCCTCTGCACCGTTCGAGAGGGTGAGGTCGGTGAGGGTCATGGCCGACTTGTCGGCATAGCTGACGGGCACCTTGACCTTGATGGTGCGGGTCGAGAGGTCGATCTGGCCTGTATAGGCTCCGTTGAGTTGCAGGCTCTCGACCAGACAGTCGCCGTCGAGACGGAGGTCGCTGGTATTGTCGTCCGAGCAGGAGGCCAGAGACAATCCGCAAGCCAGCGTCAATGCGGGAAGTATGAATTGTATTCTTGTCTTCATATTAGGCAATCAATTTTTCATTTTTACTTTTAACTTCTAACTTCTGCGCAGCAGATTACCAGTTGCCGATGTTTTGCTGATAGTTGCCATTGGAGGCAGCAATCTGCGAGAAGGGGATGGGCAGGTACTCGTTCTTGTTGGCGGTGAAGCTGGCAGCCGAGTAGATGGTGCAGTTGTCAGCCTCGCCGACGTAGTATTTGTTGAGTACCGATGAGGCTTCGCCCCAGCGCACGAGGTCGAAGAATCGCTCTGACTCCATGCCCATCTCGAGGCGACGCTCCATCTTGACGATGCGCAGCGTTTCATCTTGGCTGTACGACCCGGTGTAGTCGCCTACATTCATGCGGACACCATAGGTGTGGGGATAGCCTGCAATGATGCCTTCCGAGCCGCTGAGGCGGGCACGGTCGCGAATCTGGTTAATCAAGGTGATGGCTTCGGCCGACTGACCCAACTGGGCATAGGCTTCGGCGCGTTCCAGCAGCACGTCGGCGTAGCGGAAGACGATGCGGTTCATGGCCGACACCCAGTATTCCGAAGTCTTGCCCTTGAAGAGGTAGCCGCAGTCGGGATCGACGTTCTGCTTGAGCGTGACGTAGTAGCCGTAGAGTCCGTTGGATCGGCTCCAGACAGAGGTCTTGTTCATGATGAGCGAGGCGTTGAACATGTAGGGCAGGCCCGAGATGCCGATGGTCAGGAAGAGGCGTGGGTCAGCGTAGTCGGTCGTGAGGTCGTAGTCACGGTCGTTGAAGGTGTCGAGCAGCGGCAGGCCGTTGGCATCAACGCGGTAGGCGTTGACGAGGTTCTGCGAGGGCTTGTAGAAGTCGCAGCCGCCATCGGTGACATCGGGGATATTGGGGGTGATGAGGCCGTAGCCCACGTTGTAGTTGCCGCCGTCGGTGTTACCGTCGTTCATCGAATATTGGATGGCCCAGATTGACTCGCAGCCATTCTCATACTGAGGTTCGGGACGGAAACAGTTGTGCATGTCATCCTCGAGGCCGAAGCCGGCGCTGGTGTAGATCGATGGGTCGCTGTAGCGGATCACCTGCTGCAGGTCGCTCTGGTCGATGCTGGTCACCTCGTGGGTGTCGGCATTGTCCTGGTGATAGGCCTTATAGAGATAGACTTTGGTGAGGAAGGCAGCGGCTGCAGCCCGACAGGGGCGGCCCTTCTCGGCCTGCGTCTCAGGAAGGTTCTCGTAGGCATAGTCCAGGTCGTTCACGATCTGTTGCCAGCCCTCGTCGTTGGTGAACTCGCGGTTCGACAGGTTGTTGTAGTCGTCCTGCGTATAGTCGCAGTTCATGATGAAGGGGATGTACTTGTAGAGGCGCTTGAGCAGGAAGTGACCATAGGCGCGTAGGAAGCGCATCTCGGCGGTGCGCTGTGCCTTGAGTTCGTACGAGTCATCGCACTTCTCGAGCAGAGCCAGTGCGATGTTGGCACGTGAGATGCAGTTGTAGAGGCGGGTCCACATGTCCGAGATGTTCCAGTTGGTGGTGAGCACGCCCTGTTCGATCTCGAGCTGGTGGAAGACATCGCCGTCCGACGTACCGTTGCCACCCTTGTAGGCATCGTCCGAGCGTACGTCGAAGTTCCACATCGAGAACGAGGAGTTGATGTCCTCGGCTGTCATATAGACGGCATAGGCTGAGATGACCACATTATCGACATACTGGGGGTCGGAGACCTGTTCGTCGCTCAGCACGCCCTGGGGCACCTGCTCCTCGAGGAAGTCCGAGCAGGCCGATGCGCTCAGCATCAGAGCCATGGCGCCGATTAAGTATTTGGAGGTATTCATTTTGTTCGTTTTCATTGTTTCATTACCGATTTGTGCATCGTGCATCGTTTAGAAGGTCACGTTCAGGCCCACCGTCATGTTGAATGGGATGGGGTAGTCGAAGTTGGGGTTTTCTGGGTCAACGCCCGTGAAAGAGCTGCTCTTGAGGGTGAAGACATTCTGAGCCGACAGGAAGAGGCGCAGGCGGTCGAGATGGACGCGCTGGCAGGCCTTGTCCGAAAGGTTGTAGCCGAGCTGCAGGTTGCGCAGCTTGCAGTACGAGCCGTTCTCGACGAAGTAGGTCGAGACGCGCTTCTCGTTGTTGTTGTCCGAAAGCGAGAGGGCGGGGATGTCGGAGTCGGGATTGCTGGGGCTCCATGCATCGAGCAGGCGGGCGCCCTTGTTGAGGTTCGAAATGTTGAGGCCCGACCACAGGTCAGTCTCCTTCTTGAGATCGGTGATAATGTCTTGGCCAGCGAGGCCCTGAAAGAAGAGGGTCAGGTCCCACTGACGGTACTGCAGGTAGATGTTCAGGCCGTACGAGAAGTCGGGCACAGGGTCGTAGATCCACTGTTGGTCGGCCTCGGTGATCTGACCGTCGCCGTTGAGGTCAGCCCAGCGGATACGGCCCAGGCCGGCACCCTGCTGGGTGGCATGGTTGTCAATCTCCTCCTGACTGCGGAAGATGCCGTCGGCCACATAGCCCACCTGTGCCCCCATGGGGTGACCCACGACGCTCTCGACGCCGTTGCCGCCGAAGGTACCCAGTGCAGCTACGGTGTCGGGCAACTTGGTGACGGTGTTGCGGTAGATGCCGATATTGCCAGAGATGTCGTACATTAAGCCGAAGCTGGTCTCCCGGCGGTAGCCGAGCTGGAACTCCCAGCCGACGTTCTTCATCGAGCCGGCGTTGATCCATTGGGTCGAACCCTCGCCCATGGCGGCGATGCCAGCCATCTCGAGGAGGATGTCGTCGGTCTGCTTGTAGTACCAGTCGATGTTGCCATAGAGGCTGTTGGCCAGCAGGGCGAAGTCGAGGCCCACGTTGGTCTGTGTGGTGGTCTCCCACTTGATGTCGTCATTGCCCAGCTGGCTGCGCTTGAAGCCTGACGCGAGGGTCTGGCCGCCGTTGGTGCCGGCGATGTCATAGGCCGTGCCGTATGACTGGCCGCCGAACGACGACTCGCCGTAGTTCGACTGGTAGATGGTGTAGCGGGCGGTATTCGAAATCTCCTGGTTGCCGGTCTGGCCCCATGAGGCACGCAGCTTCAGTTCGTCGAGCCAGCTCTTGGCGCTCTCCATCCAGTGCTCCTGGCTCAGGCGCCAGCCCAGCGAGACGGAGGGGAAGGTGCCGTATTTGTGGTTCGATCCGAAGCGACTCGATCCGTCGCGGCGCACGGTGACGGAGGCGAGATAGCGGTTGTCGTAGGTATAGTTGGCCTTGCCGAAGAACGAGACGAGTGAGAAGCCTGTGCCCGAGCCATAGGCCTGTGCGTCACCTGTACCGGCATCGGGCCACATGTAGTCGGTGTTGAGGATGTAGTAACCTTCCTTGTAGGCTGAGAAGGAGGTGTCGTCCTGACGGTTGATCTCCATGCCGAGCATCACGTCGCCGCGATGATGGCCGCGTTCGAAGTTCCAGGTGCCCACGGCGTTCCACATCCACTTCATCCAGTGCTCCTGCTTGGCCTCGACGGCATTGTTGTCGTTGGCCACGGTGCCCTCGGTGACGGGGTAGGAGAAGATGCGCTGTTGCTTCTGGCTATAGTCGAGGCCATAGGTCGAGCGCAGGTTGATGCCCCAAGGGAGCTTGACGTTGACGTAGGCATCGCCGAACATGCGCCAGTAGGTGTAGCGGTTGTCGGCATTGCGGGTCAGGCGGGCCAATGGGTTCTCACGGTCGGGGTAGCCGCCCACGGGACCTGCCCAGCCGCCATCGGTGGTGTGGACGGGTATGGAGGGATTGAACTGCAGCGCATTCTGCAGGAAGCTGCCGGGCGCCGAGACCTCAGAGGTGCGGCTCACGGTGAAGTCCTCACCCAGGGTCAGGTGGTCGCTGAGCAGGTGGTAGTCGGAGTTCATACGGGCCGACAGTCGCGAGAAGTCGGTCATCTTGATGATGCCGTCGTTCTTGTAGTAGCCCAGCGAGAAGAGGCTGTGACCCTTCTCCGAGCCCTGGCTGACCGAGAGGTTGTATTGTTGTACCCGGCCTTGGCGCGTCACCTGGTCGAACCAGTCGGTGTCACCAGCCGGTGTAGTGCCTGCATCGTCGAGGTACTTGCTCATTGTGATGCTGTTGAGCAGTGGGTTACCACCAGCGTCGTAGGTCCAGTCGTAGTGATATCCCAGACCATTCTGGTTGGGGTCCATGCCGTCATTGACATAGGCCTGCCACATCACTTGACCGAACTCCTTGGCATTGAGCACCTTCATCTTGTTGATATAGCTCGAGATGGAGTACGAGGCATCGAAGTCCACCTTGATCTTGCCCTCTTTGCCCTTTTGGGTGGTGATGATGATGACGCCGTTGGCGGCGCGGCTGCCGTAGATCGAGGCCGAGGCGGCATCTTTCAGCACCTGGATGCTCTCGATGTCGTTGCCGTTGAGCTCATGCATGCCGCTCTTGGTGGGCACGCCGTCGATGATGTAGAGTGGGTCGTTGTCGTTGAGGGTGCCGATGCCGCGGATGCGGACGGTCGAGGCGCCCGAGGGGTCACCCGAGGCGGTGATGTTCATGCCGGGCACGCGTCCCTGCAGCGCCTTCATGGGGTTGTTCTCGTTCATCTTCTTCATCTCGCTGACGCTCACCACGGCTACCGAGCCAGTCAGGTCGGCCTTGCGTTGGGTGGTATAGCCGGTGACGACCACTTCCTCAAGCAGTTCGTTGTCTTCAGCCAGCGAGATGTGCATCGAGGCCTGGGCAGTCACGTGCTGGGTGACGTAGCCGATGAACGAGATGGTGAGCTGGGCACCATGAGGCACCGAGAGCGAGAACTGGCCATCGAGGTCGGTGATGGTGCCGTTGGTCGTGCCATCGACCACCACCGAAGCGCCCGTGATGGGTTCGCCCAAGGTTTGGTCTACGACGACGCCCTGCACTTGCATTTGCTGTGCCAGCGCCGAGGCTCCGCACAGCATCAGGATAAGCAATCCTGTAATCAGAACTTTGACATTCTTCATTGCGTGTTCGATTTTTTGTTATTATTTATTATATGTATTGTATGAATCGTTTTCTCTGATTTTCCGCTGCAAAGGTACGCGTTTCTGGCCGAAACGCACAAAAATAAGGTTGCATCGAGTGACAATCTCGGTGCAACCTTGCATTTTGCAACTACATTTTCATCCGATGCAACCTGCGTTGCATCCTTGGTCCTACTCCTTAGGCACATCGCCAGGCAGAATACCGTAGTATTCCTTGAAGCATTTGCTGAAGTAGCTGGGCGAATTGAAGCCCACGCCGTAGCAGATTTGCTGGATGTTCTCATCGGTCGTAGCCAGCAGTTCACGCGCCTTCTGCAAGCGGGAATTCCGCAGTATCTCGAAGGGAGAGAGGCCCGTCAGTGCCTTGATTTTCCGGAAGAGCTGTGAACGACTCATCAGCACATCGCGGCTGAGCTCCTCTACGCCGTAGTCGCTGTCGGACAGCCGTAGGTCGATGGCGTGTCGCACCCGATCGATGAACTCCTGATCGAGGGCAGACAGCACCCTTTCGTTCGGTTCACGGTTCTCAATGCACAATACACGATTATCACCTTCATCATCCGAATCATTCAATCGTGTATTGTGCATTGTGAACCCTGCACCATTAGATTGAGCATCGTTGCTGAAGAAGTCCTTGATGCGTCGATGATTGTCGAGCAGCGACTGCAGTTGGGCTTGCAGTACCTGGGGGCTGAAGGGTTTAGATATATAGGCATCGGCACCCTGTCGATGTCCCTCTATGCGCTGTTCGTCGAGCGAGCATGCCGTGAGCATCAGCACGGGGATGTGGCAGGTATTGACGCCAGCCTTCAGCCGTCGGCAGCATTCCAGGCCGTCGATACCGGGCATCATCACATCGCAGACGATGGCGTCCGGAATGTTCTGCTCGGCCTTCTGCAGACCTTGTGCGCCGTCTATTGCAGTCAGTACCAGATATTGGGGGCTGAGCAGCATGCGCATGTAGGCACGGATGTCGGCATTGTCATCGATTACCAGTATCACCGGTCGTGTCTCGTTCTCGTCGACGACCACTTCTTCTTCGGGAGCAACCACTTCCACATCAGTAGCCAATGCTATGGTGGTGGCGCCGGAGGCATTGGTGGCAGGCGCAGGCTGAGCGTTCAGGAGGGCTGGCAGACTGACGGTGAAGATGGTGCCTGTACCCACCTCGGACTTCGATACGGAGACTTGACCACCGTGCAGTTCCACAAAGCTCTTGACCAAAGCCAGACCCACGCCCGAACCTTCCGAGCTGATGGCTCCCGCCTGGTAGAAGTTCTCGAAGATGTGCTGCACGTGCTCAGTGTCGATGCCGGGGCCGGTGTCTGCCACCTTCATGATCAGATTATCGTCCAGGTGCGCGAGCGAGACTCTGATCGTCCCATGCTCAGGCGTGAACTTGAAGGCGTTGCCCATCAGGTTGTAGAAGACGCGCTGTACCTTAGGCAAGTCGAGGTTAGCGACGTAGTCACCCGCCTCGTGCGTCACTTCGAGGGCTATCTCCTTGCGTCGGGCTATCTCATCAAATGCTGTGCTCCAGTTTCTGACCTCTTTCTGCAGGTCTACAGAGGAGAGGTTGAGTTCTAGCTTGCCGCTGTCGTATTTGCGCAGGTCCAGCGTCTGGTTGATGAGTTGGAGCAGCAGATCGGTGTTCTTTTTGACCAGCAGGAGCAGGCTCTGTTGCCGGGCGGTCAGGGATGTATCGGCCGATAGTTGCTCCACAGGACCCGAAATCAGCGTGAGTGGCGTCCGGAAGTCGTGGCTCACATTGGTGAAGAAGTTGAGCTTAGCATGGGTGGCGGCCTTTAGGTCGTTGGTCATCGCTATCAGGTCGTTGCGCTGTTGGCGCAGCTCCTGTCGCTGCTGTTCGAGACGCTTGTTGGTACGATGCTTGTAGCGATAGGAGCGATAGAGGAATATCAGGAAGGACAGCAACAGTGCGATGAAGGCAATAGCTGCCAGCAGGAAGGCTCGCTCCTTGTTGAGCTCGCTCCAGTAGTCGGCCATGGAATCCTGTAGCATGAAGATGGTGTGCGACTCGCTCTGTACCACTTGATAAAGGTTGTTGAGCATAGTAGCCTCTTCACGGGCTGTAACCATGTAGGTGTCGAGTATCTGGCTACGTACGAACGGCTCACCCTTCAGGATGTGCATGGCAGTCTGAATGATCAGGTTGCCGCCTGTGGCATAGGCCGCCGAGGCGTTGAGCCGGCCCTGCACGATGGCCTCACAGCCCTGTCCGGGTCCTGGCAATGCGTCTACACCCACGAAGGTTATCTTGTTGCCGGGTGACAGTTGGGCTGCTTTCCGCTTGGCATCGATGGCCATGGCATCATTGTGAGCCACGACGGCACGCAGGTCGGGATACTGGGCCAGCAGTTGCTCCATGCGTAGCTCCACGGTGTCGCGGCACCAGTCGCCGCTCACGCTGGCCACCAGCCGCACGTCGGGTCGCTTCGCCAGCCCTTCCACCAGTCCCTGATGACGCAGCGTCACGGGCGAGGAGCCCTCGAGTCCCTGCAGCTCGACGATGTCGCCGCCCTCGGGCAGCATCCGAGCCACATATTCGGCAATCTCGCGGCCCACGGCGAGGTTGTCACCCGTGATGCAGGCGGTGTACTTCTCGCCCTGCACCATGCGGTCGGCCACGATGACGGGGATGCCGGCATCAAAGGCGCGGCTGATTACCGGGGTGAGCTGTGCAGCATCCAGCGGCGAGACCACCAGCAGATCGACGTGCTTTTGGATGTAGTATTCAATGTCGCGTATCTGCTGGTCCACATCGTCATGTGCCTCGCGGAGCTCCAGGTCGGCATCGGGATAAAACAGTATCTCGCGGTACATCTCGTCGTTCATCTTGTGGCGCCAGTCGCCGTCGCTGCATTGCGACATGCCAATGTGATATTTGGGATCGTCGCTCGTAAGCCTGCATGCCGTCAGCAGCATCATCGGCAGTATCAGCCAGAGGAGGTGGGAAGGTGTTCTCATTGCTTGGTCTTTTTTCTTTATCATCGTCATCAATATACAAATCCGAACATCCAGAGCGGAATCTGATTCTGGAAGGCATATTCCGTGTCATCTTTGACCACATAGCCTTCCGCTGCCTCACGGATCTGCTTCTGCCCCTTCGAGCGTCCGCCCAGTTCGAAGGTCTTGCCGTCGATCTCGAAGTCCGAGAGGGGAGAGGCGGTCACGTGCTTCACGACCCGCATCCAGGCGAAGAAGATGGTCTCGCGGATGTTGCCGATCTCGGGCTCCTTGTCGCTGAGGGCATAGGCGATGTTGGGGTTGTTGAGGTAGACTTTCTCCACTTTTTCCAGCAGTTTGATGCCATTGGCCTTCTCTGGCAGCAGGTTCAGCAGACCGGCCTTCTCCAGATAGAGCATGTAGCCGGGCAGCGTGTTGCGGCTGATGTCCAGGTCGCGCTCCAGTTTCGTGTAGTTGGGTTTGAAGGGGACGCTTTGCGCCAGCATGTAGAGCAGTCTTTTGAGCTTCAGCGTAGAGGCTACGTTCATTTCGGCAAACTGCGGTATGTCGTTCTCTGTGATTTGCTTCAGGATGCTCCGCAGTCGCAGCGCTGCTTCTGGCTCCTGGAAGAATGGGAAGTATCCTTCGTGCAGATACTGTCGGAAGAGCCGCAGCGGACGTTCCCGTTCGTAGGGGAACTGGACGCGTCCCTGCAGGATTTCGTCGAGCGTCGAGGTCGGCAGCTGCCAACCCTGCGCGATGCAGAGGTACTCGCGGAATGACAGTCCATGCAGCGTGTATTCCAGCTTGCGGCGGCTCAGGTCGGCCCCGCCTTTCTCCAGCTCGAGGATGGAGCTGCCGGAATAGACTACCTGGAGTTCGGGTATCTGGTCGTAGATGTTCTTGATCTCCTGGCTCCAGCCCTTGTACTTATGTATCTCGTCGATGTAGAGCCTTCGTCCGCCATGGGTATAGAACTGCATCGCCAGGTCGAACAGCCGGTGCTGGCTGAAGTAGAAGTCGTCGGCCGAGACATAGAGCGAATCTTCGATGCGGTCGTGCAGCTTGATGTGCTGCAGCATCAGGGTCGATTTGCCCACGCCGCGCGCTCCGAGGATGGCCACCAGCCGCGCATCCCACGCTATCTGGTCGTGCAGATAGCGGACGAATGCCGTCGGGGTGTGTTCCAATTGCAGGCGGAAGTTACGATAGAGGGATTCCATAGACGTTGGATTTTAGGGAGTAATTTTCGATGCAAATATAGTGAATTGCACGATGTGTCGTGCACAAATTGCCCAAAACTGCACAATGCATCGTGCAATTTTTACCCAAAACTGCTAAATGGAACGTGCAGTTTCCAAAAATCGGGATCTATTCTCTCCCCGATTGATACAACCTATCGATTTTTTTCGTATCTTTGCACCCAGATAACCTCACAACCTCCTCCCCCTTTAAGGGGGATATAAGAGGGGGTCTTCATAACCTCACAAACAATGATCGAAATCAAACAAATCACCACCTTCGACGCGCTCTACAAGAGCCAGGGCGCACTGACGGGCAATGTCCTGGTCGATGCCGTCGTTGATGCCATCCGTCACTCACGCCTCCATGATGCCCAGGAGCTGGCTCTTATGCTGGGTGTGGACTCGAGATTCCTGAACAAGGCGATGGAGGTCTTCGTCGGCCTCCCACTTCGCGAGATGATCCATCAGTGGCGTGTTCGTCAGGCGGTCGCCTTGCTTGACGATGAGTCGCTGTCGTACGAGGAGGTCGCCCGCCGTATCGGCTATGGATGCGAGCGCAGCATGATCTCCGCATTCAAGAAGTACTTCGGCACGACGCCTACCATCTATCGTGAGGGCACGATCAATCAGAACGGAGCCTATCCGATGAATGCCGACAAGTCGAAGCTCAAGAAAGCGCAGGAGAACGCCGAAACTCTGCATCAGCGCGACTGGAAGTGATTGCTGCTCGCGGCATGGAAACTTGCGTACTGAAGTTTCCATTCCTCACCCGCGGCATGGAAACTTGCGTACTGAAGTTTCCGTTCCTCACTCGCGGCATGGAAACTTGCGTACTGAAGTTTCCGTTCCTCACTCGCGGCATGGAAA
>R14__coassemble_71_pt1 | contig 82257 bp, 62 predicted proteins | sample R14__metabat2_high_PE_017 | metagenome-assembled genome bin R14 | reverse complement strand
CAAGGGGAGACGCTGGTGTCCGTTTTGTGGGGGCAAAATTAGGAAAGAAAATTGAAAAATGCAAATAAATCGATACATTTTTGAATATAATAATGAAAAAAAGGGGGAAAAATGTACGAGATATCGGATTTTTCATTATTTTTGCACACGAAAATCGAAAATACGAACCTCGAACCATGAATAAATCAGGTGAAAAGAAGAAGCAGGGATTCCTCCAGAGCCTCGGCGGGAGGTTGGCAAGACTCTTCGGCAAGGGCGATGTGCAGAAGTCGGAGACGATGACGACCGATGTGCCGAGTCAGGAACTTTCACCATCTGACGAAGCAGCGTCGGTTCAGGAGACATTGCCTCAGAAGCCGCTGAAGCAGGAGTTGCCTGCGCAGGAGTCTTTGTCTCATTCGCCTTCGAAGCAGGAGCCGTCAGCGCAGGCTGCTTCGAAGCCGGAGCCTTCGATCCAGGCACTTTCGAAGCCGGAGCCCTCAGTGCAGGAAACATTGACTCACGAAAGGACTGCGACGAAGGAGGAGAACCCGCAGGAGACGACATCCCACGTGCCACGTCATCGCAGCGGACATCGCAGCGGACGCCGCGGCAAAGGCGAACTGCAGCTGGCTGACTTGCCAGCCGACGAGGTGGGACCCACCGTTCGCCGCTTCGTCGAGGAGCACATCGCAGATGAGCAACTCAGCGTCGAGACGATGGCGATGCATCTGAATGTGAGCCGCACGGGACTCTATCAGGTGGTGCATGGACAATTCGGCATGACGCCTGCCAACTTCATCCAGGACATCCGCCTCAAGGCAGCACGCGAACTGCTGTTGGCTGGGATGACCGTCCGTGAGGTGGCGATGCGCTGCGGTTTCGCCGACCCGAAGTACTTCAGCAAGGTCTTCCGGAAATACTATGGGCAGTTGCCCACCACATTCATTGCACAGAACACTAAGTGACATTAACCTTTCGATCATCCGAATATGCTCGACATCATACCGGCGCTGATAAGCAAGGCGCTCAACATTGCAGAACCGCAGGTCAAGGCGACGCTGGACCTGCTGGAGTCGGGGTGCACTATCCCCTTCATCAGCCGTTACCGCAAGGAGGCTACAGGCTCTCTCGACGAGGTGCAGATAGCCTCGATCAATGACCAATACGAACGACTGGGCGAACTCCAGAAACGCAAGGTCACCATCCTCTCGACCATTGAGGAGCAGGGCAAGCTCACCGACGCCCTGCATGCCAGAATTGACGCCTGCTGGGATCCGACGGAGCTGGAGGACATCTACCTGCCATACAAGCCCAAACGTCGCACACGTGCGATGCAGGCGCGTGAGCGGGGCTTGGAGCCCTTGGCGCAGTACCTCATGTCGCAGGCGGGCGACCTCAACCAGCGTCCGGCAACTCAGGAGGACGTGGAGCACGAGCTCTCCTTATATATAAATAATGAGAAGGGCGTCCTGACGACCGACGACGCGTTGCACGGCGCGCAGGACATCATCGCCGAACTGATAGCGGAGGACGAGAAGGCTCGTGGCACCGTGAGACGCAACTATCAGTTCGATGCCATGATCACCTCCAAGCGTGTGACCAAGGCGGCCAGCGCCAAGGCGGCGAGCGAGGCTGACGAGCAGGCAGCACAGAAGTTCCGTGACTACTTCGACTGGAAGGAGCCGCTGAAGCGCTGTGCCAGCCATCGCTTGCTGGCGATGCGCCGAGGCGAGGCTGAGGGCTTCCTGAGGCTCAGCATCACGGGCAACGAGGCACTCTGCATCGACCGCCTGAACCGCCAGTTCGTGCGTAGCCAGCGCTCGGCCGCCTCGATGCTGGTGGCTGACGCCGTGACCGACTCGTTCAAGCGACTGCTGGCACCCAGCATCGAGACTGAGTTCATGCAGAGTTCCAAGCAACAGGCTGACCAGGAGGCAATCCGTATCTTCGTGCGCAACTTGGAGCAACTGCTGATGTCGGCTCCCTTGGGACAGAAGCGCGTCCTGGCGCTCGATCCGGGCTTCCGTACCGGCTGCAAGCTGGTCATCCTGGACCGGGAGGGCAACCTGCTGCACCACGACGTCATCTATCCCCATCCGCCCAAGAGCCAGTTCATCGACGCGATGAACAAAGTGGAGGCATTGATCGAGAAGTATCAGATTGAAGCAATCTCGATAGGCAACGGCACCGCTTCGCGCGAGACGGAGGAGTTCGTCAAGGGACTGGAGCTCCGGGGGGCGCAGGTCTTCGTTGTCTCGGAGGATGGCGCGTCAATCTACTCCGCGTCGAAGGTGGCACGCGAGGAGTTCCCCGATGAGGACGTCACGGTGCGTGGCGCCGTCTCGATCGGACGCCGCCTGATGGATCCGTTGGCCGAGCTCGTCAAGATTGACCCCAACTCCATCGGCGTGGGTCAATACCAGAAGGACGTGGACCAGAAGGAGCTGCGCAAGAGCCTCGACCAGACCGTCGAGAGCTGCGTCAACAAGGTGGGAGTCAACGTCAACACGGCATCGAAGCACCTGCTGACCTACATCTCCGGACTGGGGCCGTTGCTGGCACAGAACATCGTGGACTACCGAGCCGCGCACGGAGCCTTCAGGAGTCGTCGTGAGTTGCGCGACGTACCCCGTATGGGTCCGAAGGCCTTCGAGCAGTCAGCGGGTTTCCTGCGCATCGCAGGGGGCGACAATCCGCTCGACAATTCGGCTGTACATCCCGAGTCGTATCCGCTGGTCGAGATGATGGCACGGCAGCTGGGCTGCCAGGTCGTCGACCTGATCGGCGACAGGGGCAAGCCGTTGCGCGAGAGGCTCGATCTGGAGCAATTGCTCCGGACGCTGCATGGCAAGGACGTCACCACTAAGGCAGAGCCTGGCGTCCGAGGTGCAGACCTTGCAGCCCGCAGCCTCACCGTAGGTCTGCCTACGCTCACTGACATCCTGAAGGAGCTTGAGAAGCCCGGTCGCGACCCGCGTCAGCAGCTCGAGGAATTTGCCTTCTCGAGCGAAGTGAAGACACTCGAGGATGTGCAGGTGGGCATGGTGCTGCCAGGCATCGTGACCAATATCACCAACTTCGGCGCCTTCGTCGACGTAGGCGTGCATACGCAGGGACTGGTGCACGTGTCGGAGATGGCGGACAAGTATGTCAAGGATCCCAACACCGTCGTTCACCTTCACCAGCACCTTCAGGTGCGCGTCAAGGAGGTCGACCTGAAGCGAGGCAGGCTCTCGCTGTCGCTCAAGAATATCAAGTGACGCTATCTCCACTTGGGTAACATTCCATCAGATTTCTTTCTCATCTTCGGCTATTCCTCCCGCTATTTGTGCAAAAACGAAAATAGTGGGAGGAATATTGTACGGGAATTAGAATAAACTGGATGAAAAAAGGGTGAAAAATGAAAAATATTGCCGTATGAAAGAATTTTGAAAGAGATTGTAATAAAAATGATTGTACGGATGCTAGAAAAGCGCTATCTTTGCAGCGTCAAAATGAAGGGAAGTGATTTCTCAGTCAGTTGGCACAAAAGTTTGATTTCATAGCAAGGTTTAGTTATACATTCGATGTTTATTAATGGTATTAGTTTTATTCTAAGGTATAGATAGTGTTATTAAAAAACGAGCAGGCCGTGAGGTCAGCTCGTTTTTTGATATGGATGGATATGAATTATGCCAGCGGATTGCCCTTCAAGGACAACGCTGGCATGACTCGTTATTCGGTTGAATACGTTTCAAGGTACGGGGTCGTAGCCCGAGCCGCCCCAGGGATGACAGCGGCAGATGCGCTTGATGCCGAGCCAGGTGCCCTTGATGGCGCCGTACTTCTGGATGGCTTCGAGCGTGTACTGCGAGCAGGTGGGCGTGAAGCGGCAGGCGGCAGGTGTGAGCGGTGAGATGAACCGCTGATAGAAGCGGATCAGGGCGATGAAGAGCGTCTTCATGATTGCGGAGAATGATTGGAGACGATGATGTCGGCTTCGGTCCTGACCGCCTTGACGAGTTTGCCAATGGCTTTGCCGATGACGCGATGGGTCTCGTCGGAGGTGATGAACTTGCCGTCGACGTAGATGAAGGCTACCTCGAGCATGACGCCAGCCTTTGATACAGCCTCGAGCAATGGGAGCTTTTGCAGGCGGTACGCCTCGCGTGTGAGGCGCTTGACGTGATTGCGGTCCACGGCATGCTTGAAGCGCTTCTTGGGCGCGATGGTCATGATGGCGCAAGGAGCCTGCTTGGAGGGGGCTGCCTCCGTCTCGGCGTCGGCGTGCGCTTCCGGCTCCTTCTGTCCCCCCCTCACCAGATACACCACCCGATAGGGGAAAGCCATAAAGGAGCGGCCATTGGCAAAGAGCTCGCCAATGGATTCGCGCAGATAGAGCCGTTCGCTTTTGGGCAGGGTGAACTGTTTCATTGTATCTGGTTTGAATCGGGATGGAAAGGTGCCTCAGAAAGGGGCATCCATTCACTTATTGTCAGTGAGGAACTTCTGCAGTACGGCAGCCATCGAGGGCAGTTCGGGCGTAGGTCCCTGGGCATCGATGCGCAGACCTCGTTCCTCGGCTGCCTTGGCTGTGGAGGGACCGAAGAGTCCGATGCGCTGCTCGCCCTGCTGGTACTCGGGGTGGTTGTCGAAGAGCGACTGGATGCCGGCGGGGGTGAAGAAGACGATCATGTCGTAGCCGGCAATCTCCTCGGGAGTGAACTCCGTGCTCACTGTGCGATACATCACCACCTGAGTCAGCTTGACCTTGGCCTTGGTGAAGCAGAGGAGCTCCTCGTCCTTGTGGACGTCGGCGACGGGCATCAGGAACTTCTCGGTGTTGTGCTTTTTCATCACAAGGGCGAGGTCTTCGATCTTGCCCACTTTCGAGTGGTGTACCTTGCGCTTGCGGAAGACGATGAACTTCTGCAGGTAGAGGGCGATGGTCTCGTTGAGGCAGAAATACTGCATCTCCTCATTGGGCTTGGCACGAAGTTCCTCGGCAAGCTTGAAGAAGTGGTCGACGGCGGTGCGCGACGTGAAGACGATGGCAGTGAAATTGGCAAGGCTGACCTTCTGTGCGCGGAACTCGGTCGGAGTGAGCGACTCGACGCGGATGAAAGGCTTGAAGGTCATTTCGACTCCGAAGCGCTTCTGGATGTCAAAGTAAGGCGACTTGTCGGAGGAGGGGTATGGCTGGGATACCAGTATGTTCTTGATGTCCATTTCTTATTCGATAGCGGGGAGCCTGAAGGGGCTCCATTATGCCGGTAGTGTAGTTATTTTGGTCCAAATTACCAGCAAAGGGGCAATTTCGAGCGTGCAAAGATACACAATTAACAGCAAAATCGAATAAAATCCGTTATAAAAAATCCTAAATCCGTTGAAAACGAATGAAAGTTGTGAGAAAATGAAGAGTGCAGCGAGCAAAATAAGCATCATTTCGGACGTGATTGTGCCCGAAATCAGGAAGATGAAACTGAGCATGGCAAGGGGCGCCAGCACGGCATAGGAGGCGCGGTAGGTGCGGTTCATGATGGTGCGCTTCTCGCGCAGTCCGAAGAGATAGCAGAACCAGTTGAAGAGCGCCGACTGCAGGACATACCAGCCCAGCAGCGCCGACATCGACAGTCCCAGTTGGATCCAGGCAATGGATCCCAGGCTGTGCAGATGCGCGGCAGGGGCATCGTCATAAAGGCAGAAGATAGCCAGGCCAAAGAACAGAAACACCTGCAAGAGCAGCAGTGGCTTGATCCAGGGATGGACAGTCACCGTCGACTCGAAGGTGCGGGCATTGCGCGTGTCGATAAGCCAGGAGAACTGGTAACGCATCACTCCCTTGGGACGGCATGCCAGCAGGTCGATGACAAGGAACGCCAGCGTCAGAACGACCAGGACCGGATTGTCGGCAAGCTGAGGCTCCGCCCATGGCAACTGGGAGACAGCCGGAGCCGACTCTGCAATGAGTGCTGGAAGGTCGTAAGGATTGAATATCATCGCTCGGGGAGGAGTTGGAAGGTGGCTTCGATAGGGTAGTGGTCCGAGAGTCGGACGTCACGGCGGATACGCATGTGCAGGGCACGCAGTTGCTGGCTGTGGAGCATATGGTCGATGCGGAACCAGAAGTGGTGCTGGCGGTAGGTCGTCCCAGGTCCGTTGCCCGTCTCGGCCCACGTGTCGCTCAGTCCCACCTGACGCAGCGAACGGTAGCAGAAGCTCACGGGCGTGTCGTTCATGTCGCCGCAGATCAGCAGCGGCATGTCAGTGGGATGATTGTCGATGAGGAACTGGCGCAGCATCACCGCCTCGGCAGCACGCAGGCGAAACGCCTGAGCAAGCGAGTGCATCATGCCCGAGCGGATGCGGGGCAGGCTGTCGGTCTCGAAGTGGTCGATCATCTCGTCGGCAAGCAGACGGTCCTTGGGCAGGATCATGTTGCTGCGCATGTGCATGTTGACCAGTCCGATGAGCCGACCTCGGACCTCCAGCTGGTAGTACATCGCCGAGAAGTAGTCCTCATGGCGCTTGTCGATGCGCAGCGCCTTGCGGATGGGGTAACGGGTGTAGAGGGCGATGCCCAGCGCCTTGCGTCCGTCGTTGGGCATGTAGTCGTAGTGGCGGTAGAGGTCGCGCAGTTCGCTGCGCAGTTCCTGCTCGGTGTGGCCTCCGGGAGTGAGCGTGAAGCCGTACTCTTGCAGGCAGCAGATGTCGGCTCCCGACTCACGGATCACGTCAATCACGGGTATGTGCTCCTTGATGCGCGAGAGGTGGGTCTGGCCCATCAGGTTCGTATTGAACGAGAAGACGCGTATCGAGTCGACGTTGACAGCCTCACCTTCGTCGGTCTGGGTCAATGGCTCCGGTCCGCCCAGCAGATGCACGGGGCAGAGTCGCAGCGCCGGGCTCGAGATGATGAGCAGCGTCACCGCAAGCATCAGCAGGCAATGCCAGCGCCCCGTCAGCATCAGCACGAGGCCCCACGCCAGCGCGATGACCAGCAGCACGCCAAGCGCGATGCCCAGGAACGACGGCGTGATGAACAACTGCGGATTGACGTAGTCGCTGAATGCCGATGCCACGAGCAGCAGACACAGCACCGTGGTCAGCGCCGCCATGACAGACCGGAAGGTCCACCGGACGATGCTGACCAACAGCCGGCCCAACTGGCCCAGCTTGCTGGTGGGACGTTTGCCCTTCTGTTTGACTGCTTTTTTCATCGTAATTCGGCGCGAAGATACTACTTTTTTTGTCAATGAGCAAGAAAATATGCAAATTTCTGCCGAAAAGTTTGGAAATGCCAAAAAAAATGCGTTTCTTTGCAGCAGAATTGACAAATATTATTGACCAAAACACATACACATTAACTTAAACGACGCATTACATACTCATGAACACAGTACGACGCATTCTCCTACTCCCCCTCCTGGCAATGGCAGCCACAGCCGTCTTTGCCCAGGGCTTGACTGATACCCGCTCGAGTCAGCACGCCGTGATGTCGAACGTCCCTCTCGGAGCCACCCATTGGACCGGAGGCTTCTGGGGCGACCGCTTCAAGGTCTTCAGCGAGACTTCGGTACAGTCGATGTGGCAGACGTGGAACAACCCGGCCATCTCGCATGGCTTCCGCAACTTCGAGATCGCAGCCGGCGACTCCGTGCCTGCCGACGACCAGGAGCACTGGGGACCTGCCTTCCACGACGGCGACATGTACAAGTGGCTCGAGTCGGTGGCTGCCGTCTATTCGGTCACCAAGGATCCCGAACTGGACCGGCTGATGGACCACTTCATCGACCGCGTGGTGCGTGCGCAGCGTGAGGATGGCTACATCCACACCCCCGTCATCATCGACGAGAAGAACAAGGGCATCGACACCCACTCGCTGCACCGCGAACAGGCCCTCGTCGGCACCGCTACGGGCGATCAGGACAAGGGCGCCTTTGCCAACCGCCTGAACTTCGAGACCTACAACTTCGGTCACCTCATGATGGCTGCCATCGTCCACAAGCGCGCCACGGGCAAGACCACCCTCTTCGACTGCGCCATCAAGGCGACCGACTTCCTGATTCACTTCTACGAGACCGCCACTGCCGAACTGGCACGCTGTGCCATCTGCCCCAGCCACTACATGGGCGTGGTGGAGATGTACCGCGAGACGGGCAATCCACGCTACCTGGAGTTCGCCAAGCAGCTCATCCAGATACGCAGCCTCGTCCAGAACGGCACTGACGACAACCAGGACCGCGAACCCTTCGAGCAGCAGTACAATGCCATGGGTCATGCCGTGCGCAGCACCTACCTCTACGCCGGCGTGGCAGACCTTGTGGCAGAGACGGGCGATGCCCAGTGGATGAGCAACCTCACCAGCATCTGGCAGGACCTCACCTATCGCAAGATGTACATCACCGGCGGCTGTGGCGCCCTCTACGACGGCACGTCGCCCGACGGCACCAACTACACGCCCGACTCCATCCAGAAGGTCCACCAGTCGTTCGGTCGCCCTTATCAGTTGCCCAACTCGACCGCCCACAACGAGACCTGTGCCCAGATCGGCAACATGCTTTTCAACTGGCGCATGCTCGAGGTCACCGGTGAGTCGAAGTATGCCGACGTGGCAGAGCTCTGCATGCTCAACTCCATCCTGTCGGGCATCTCGCTCGATGGCCGTCGCTACTTCTACACCAATCCGCTCCGTATCTCCGCCGACCTGCCTTACACCCTGCGTTGGCCCAAGCAGCGCACGGAGTACATCTCCTGCTTCTGCTGTCCACCCAACACGCTGCGCACCATCAGCGAGGCGCAGAACTATGCTTTTAGCGTAGGTGACCATGCCCTTTACCTGCAGTTCTACGGCGAGTCGCAGACCTCGTGCGTCATCCCCGGTATCGGCGAACTGACGGTCAGCGAGCACACCGACTATCCCTGGGACGGCACTGTTCGCCTCACCATCGACCAGCTCCGCAAGGCTTCGACCAAGGGCTTGTCGAAGGAGGAGGCAGCTCAGGTCAAGAAATATAACGTGAAGGACGAATGGACCCTCCACTTCCGCATCCCCGACTGGTGTCAGGGTGCGATGCCGAGCCTCACCGTCAACGGCACAGCCGTCGCTTACACCACCGACCGCGGCTACGCTCTCGTCAACCGCCAGTGGAAGGCAGGTGACGTCGTGGAGTGGACGCTGCCTATGCAGACCCGCCTCATGGAGGCCAATCCTCTGGTCGAGGAGGTGCGTGGACAGGTCGCAGTGAAGCGTGGCCCTATCGTCTATTGCCTCGAGAGTGCAGACCTGCCCTCGGGTGTCCGCATCGATGACGTGCTCATCCCCGCAGGTATCCAGTTGCAGCCCGTCCGGATGACCATCGATGGCTATCCCGTCGTCTCCCTTGAGGGTGATGCCGAACTCGCCGACGAAGCTTCCTGGCAGGGTCAGCTCTACCGTGAGGTAGGGCAGACTGGTCGTCGCGTCCACATCCGCCTCGTCCCCTATTACGCTTGGGGCAACCGTGGCAAGGGCGAGATGACCGTCTGGATGCCTCTGGCACGCTGAGAAATGGCAAACCGAGTTGTCTATCGACCCTAAATCACCCTTTCCGAATCGCATTTATTGACCAAATACTTTGTGGGACCGCAAAAATTCTATATCTTTGCGGCCCCCAAAGTAATTATGAATTATCAATTATGAATTATTAATTATAATATGTGGTTCACTAATCTATTGTTCAATCCCGGAGTTGCTCACAGCGTCCTCCTCATTGCTCTTGCCATCGCAGCAGGTCTCTACCTCAGCCGCATCAAGATTGCGGGAGTCTCGCTCGGAGTCACCTGGATTCTCTTCGTCGGCATCATCGCCAGCCACTTCGGACTGGTGCTCGATGCTACCACTTCACATTTCGTCAAGGAGTTTGGCCTGATTCTCTTCATCTACAGCATTGGCCTGCAGGTGGGTCCCAGTTTCTTCTCCTCGTTCCGTAAGGGTGGCGTGACGCTCAATCTGCTGGCTGCAGGTCTCGTACTGCTCGGTGCCATCATTGCCTACATCATCCACGTCGTCACGGGCGAGGACCTCTGCGCCATGATTGGTGTGCTCTATGGTGCTGTCACCAATACGCCGGGCCTCGGTGCTGCCCAGCAGACCTTCAGCGACATGCACAATGGCGATGCCAACTCCATCTTTGCGCAGGGCTATGCTGTGGCATATCCTCTGGGCGTCGTGGGCATCATCCTCAGCATCGTGCTGATACGTGTCATCTTCCGCATCAACTTCACCAAGGAGCAGCAGCTCTACAACATCAACAACCATCGCGACAGCGAGACCCTCAAGGCGGTCACCCTCGAGGTGACCAACGATGCCATCTGTGGTCATACGATGGAGGAGGTGCAGCGACTCACCGGACGCAACATCGTCGTGACCCGCCTGCAGCATCGCGACACCGAGGACATCGTCCTCGTCAAGGGCGAGACCCGCCTGCAGATGGGCGACCGCATCTTCCTCGTCGCCAAGCCTGCCGATGTCGAAGCCTATACGATGGTCTTCGGCCGCAAGCATGAGGAGGTGGATCAGCGTCAGTGGGACGAGGACAAGCACAACGAACTCGTCTCGGAGCGCGTCGTCGTCACCAACGGCAAGCTTCAGGGCCGCCGTCTCGGCGACCTCAACCTGCGACAGACCTTCCACGTCACCATCTCGCGCGTCAAGCGTGCTGGCGTGGACCTCATCGCTTCGCCCTCACTCATCCTGCAGCTTGGCGACCGCGTGGTCGTCGTTGGCTCGAAGGAGAACGTTCAGAAGGTCTCGGACATGCTCGGCAATTCCGTGCAGAAGCTCGACCATCCTCAGCTCTTCTCGATCTTTCTGGGCATCGCCCTGGGCGTCATCCTCGGTTCGTTGCCTATCTTCTTCCCCGGTATGCCTGTGCCTGTCAAGCTGGGTCTGGCTGGCGGTCCTCTGATCGTATCGATCCTGCTCTCGTACTACGGACCTAAGTTCCACCTCATCACCTACACCACCAACTCTGCCAAGCTCCTGATGCGCGAGATCGGCATCTCGCTCTTCATGGCTTCGGTAGGTCTGGGTGCAGGCGTCGGCTTCGTCGACACCGTGATGAACGGTGGCTACTGGTGGGTGCTCTATGGCTTCATCATCACCTTCTTGCCCTGCATCCTCATCGGCATCCTGGCACGCGTGGTCTTCAAGCGCAGCTATTTCACCATCGCCGGCATGATCAGCGGCGCTACCACCGACCCGCCGGCACTTGCCTACTCCAACAGCATCTGCGGCAACGACCAGGCTTCCGTGGCCTATTCGACCGTCTACCCGCTCTCGATGTTCCTGCGTGTGCTTGTCGCCCAGGTGATGGTGCTGCTGGCACTCTGATAGGTGCTTGACCCATGCGAAATCCCTCAATGGAGGACGGAATCAGTCATTTCGTCCCCCATTGAGGGATATTCTTTTTGGGGCAATGGTAGCCGACAGCTCTGTCATCGCCTCTTCTTTTCGAAGAAATGAATGTCGGAAGTGAACTCGATAAAAACTGGATCGGGCAGTGCGTTACTGCTCGATCCAGCGCGTGTAGTTAATAATATGTGTGGATTATAGTGTCTTGATGAGGGGGAGATTCGGGAGGAGGGTTCGCCATGTCTGAGGACGGCGGAGCGTCTCAGAATCCCTCGATGCCACGGTCTTCGGGCGGATAGTCGATGCTGTAGTGCAGGCCCTTCGACTCCTTGCGCTCCATGGCCTGGCGCATGATGATGTAGCCCGTGTTGATCATGTTGCGGAGTTCGCAGATGTCCATGTTGACCTTCGAGCGGAGGAAGAGCTTCTCGGTCTCTTCGTAGAGGTTGTCAAGGCGCGTCCAGGCGCGCTTCAGTCGCAGGTTCGAGCGGACGATGCCGACGTAGGTCTGCATGATCTGCTGTACTTCAGTCTTCGAGTCGCTGATGAGGTAGAGCTCCTCGTGAGGTACCGAGCCGGTGTCGATCCAGTCTGGAATCTCATACTTGAACGTGAGTTCCTGGAGCCGGGGCAGGGCGTGCTTGGCAGCAAGGTCGGCATAGACGATGGCCTCGATGAGCGAATTGGAGGCGAGGCGGTTGCCGCCGTGCAGGCCCGTGCAGGAGCACTCACCGGCAGCGTAGAGGCGGTTGATGGAGGACTGGCCGTTGTAGTCGACGAGGATGCCACCGCACATGTAGTGGTGGCAGGGCACGATGGGGATGCACTGCTTGGTGATGTCGATGCCGATGGAGAGGCACTTCTTGTAGATGTTGGGGAAGTGCTTCTTGGTCTCCTCGGGATCCTTGTGGGTGACGTCGAGCAGCTCGTGGTCCTCACCGCGGAGTTTCATCTCGTTGAAGATGGCGCGGGCTGTGATGTCGCGAGGAGCCAGCGACAGGCGTGGATCGTATTTCTGCATGAACTCCTGGCCATCCAGCGTGCGCAGGATGCCACCGTAGCCTCGCATGGCCTCGGTAATGAGGAAGTTCTGGTGGGTGCCGTTCTCGTAGAGTGCGGTGGGGTGGAACTGGACGAACTCCATATCCTTGACCGTGCCCTTGGCACGATAGACCATGGCGACGCCGTCGCCGGTGGCGATGGGCGGATTGGTGGTGTTCTGGTAGACCTGGCCCACACCGCCGGTCGCCATCATGGTGACCTTGGCGAGATAGGTGTCGATGGCGCCCGTCTCCTCATCGAGGATGTAGGCACCGTAGCACTCGATGTCGGGGGTGCGGCGGGTGACCTCCACACCCAGATGGTGCTGCGTCAGGATCTCGATGGCGAAGTGATGCTCCAGGACGTCGATGTTGGGGTGATTGCGAACTTTCTCAATCAGTGCTGACTGGATGGCATGGCCGGTATTGTCAGCATGGTGCAGGATGCGGAACTCCGAGTGACCGCCTTCGCGATGGAGGTCGAAGTCACCGTTCGCCTTGCGGTCGAAGTCGACACCCCACTCCACGAGCTGACGTATCTGCTCCGGAGCATTCTTGACGACGAGCTCCACAGCCTTGGGGTCGGAGAGCCAGTCGCCAGCCACCATCGTGTCATGGATGTGCTTGTCGAAATTGTCTACAGTGAGGTCGGTGACCGACGATACGCCGCCCTGGGCGAGGTCGGTGTTGGATTCCTGAAGTTCACTCTTGCAAATGAGAGCTACGCGTCCTGCATGGGCTACCTTGAGCGCGAAGCTCATACCGGCTATGCCCGTGCCGATGACCAGAAAGTCGTATTGTTTACGCATGGTAGTTAATTCATAATACATAATCCAAAATTCATTATTGTGCTGCAGTCGAAGCCTGCTGACAATGATGAATTGAACGCCGCAAAGTTACTGCTTTTTTCGATTGGTTGGTACGTGGAGGGCACTTTTTGTGCAAAAAATGTTCATTTCATGGCGATTTTAGCCGATTTGGACCGAAAAACTTGGCTTTTTCATGCAAATTTTGTATCTTTGCACCGTTATTTAAATAATGAGATGAAGAAAATTCTGTCCATTCTGTCCCTGTCGATTCTGCTCACGGTGATGCTGAGTAGTTGCGGTTCGCGGCAGAAGATCGTCTACCTGCAGGGCGCCGAAACGGAGGGTTCGTGGAACAACGAGACCCCTTACGAGGCACGTATCCAGCCGGATGACCGGCTGTCAATCTTGGTGACGTGCAGCGAGCTGTCGCTCGCCGTGCCGTTCAATCTGCAGCGTCCTCAGGCATCGATGCAGGAGGGTGGCGGCAGCTACAGTTCGAACTTCGAAGACAACGAGAACCTCTATTATCGCGTCGACAGCCGGGGTAATATCAACTTCCCCACCATCGGTCAGCTCAGGGTGCAGGGCATGACGCGGAGCGAGCTGAGCACCTACCTGCAGGACTACCTCCGTGAGAAGGGTTACATCCAGGATCCTATCGTCAACGTCGCCTTCACCGATGCCCATTTCTCTGTGCTGGGAGAGGTCAATAGCCCAGGCAAGAAGCAGATGACGCGCGAGAAAGTGACCCTCTTCGAGGCACTCGCCGAGGCAGGCGACATGACCATCTACGGCGAGCGCGACAAGGTGCGCCTGCTGCGCGAGGCGGAGGGCCGCCAGCACTACGTGACGCTCAACCTCAAGGATCCGCAGATCATTGCCAGCCCCTACTACTACGTCCGGAGCGGAGACGTCATCTATGTGGAGCCCAGTGCCACCCGTGCCGCCAACCGTGAGGTCTCGAGCCTTTCGAACTACGCCATCTCAGTCACTTCGATCCTGTTGACCCTCACCAGCCTGATCATCACAATCACGAAGTGAAAGCCGGATAGCAAAAATTATCAATTATGAATTATCAATTATGAATTAAATAAATATGTCCTTACAATGTGGTATCGTAGGTCTGCCCAATGTCGGCAAGTCTACACTCTTCAATTGCCTGTCGAGCGCCAAGGCGCAGGCAGCTAACTTCCCTTTCTGCACCATCGACCCTCAGGTCGGCATCATCACCGTGCCTGATGAGCGACTCAATAAACTCGCCGAGATAGTTCATCCCGGCCGTATCGTCCCTGCCAATGTCGAAATCGTCGACATCGCCGGTCTCGTCAAGGGCGCCTCACGCGGTGAGGGCCTGGGCAACAAGTTCCTCGCCAACATCCGCGAGACAGATGCCATCATCCACGTCCTTCGCTGCTTCGACGACGGCAACGTCGTCCACGTCGACGGTTCGGTCGACCCCGTGCGTGACAAGGAGATCATCGACACCGAGCTGCAGCTCAAGGATCTCGAGACCATCGAGACCCGTCTGCCCAAGGTACAGAAGCTCGCTTCCATCGGTTCGGACAAGGAGGCCAAGGTGCAGTACGCCTTGATGTCGCGCATCAAGGAGGCACTCGTCCAGGGCAAGTCGGCACGCACCGTGCAGCCTGAGTCGCCAGAGGAAGAGAAGGCCTACCACGACCTCTTCCTCTTGACCTCGAAGCCCATCCTCTATGTCTGCAACGTCGATGAGGCATCAGCCAAGGATGGCAATGCCTACGTCGAGCAGGTCAAGGAGGCTGTGAAGGGCGAGGATGCCCAGGTACTGGTCATCTCGGCCAAGATCGAGTCGGAGATTGCCGAACTCGAGACCTACGAGGAGCGCCAGATGTTCCTCGAGGAGCTCGGACTGCAGGAGAGTGGCGTGAACCGCCTGATCCATGCAGCCTACGATCTGCTGGGCCTGCAGACCTACATCACTGCCGGCCCCATGGAGGTCAAGGCATGGACCTATCGCCGCGGCATGAAGGCGCCTCAGTGTGCAGGCATCATCCATGGAGACTTCGAGAAGGGCTTCATCCGCGCTCAGGTCATCAAGTACGACGATTACCTCAAGTACGGTTCGGAGGCTGCTGTCCGCGAGGCAGGCAAACTCTACTCGGAGGGCAAGGACTACGTCGTGGAGGATGGCGACATCATGCACTTCCTTTTCAATGTATGATAGCGGGATGGGAGGTTGCTCGGAGTGACCTCCTATCTTTGCCTTAAGTGTAATATCATCGACTATGAGAAAGAACAAGATTGCCGCTGCCGTGCTGCTTACGTGCATGTTCGGCATGGGTCAGGCGCAGACTTATGGCCCCTTGGGTTTCTGCACCTTCAATGACGGCATCGACGGCATCACCGGCGGCATGGACGGTGAGATAGTGCGCGTCAGGACACGCAGCGAACTGGACAATGCGATGAAGGACAACACACCGCGCATCGTCCTGCTGGAGGGACGGTTGGAGGGCAACGGTCTGAACCGTACCAAGGATGTGGTCGAGGTCGGCAGCAACAAGACGCTGATCGGCGTCGGCACGGATGCCGAGCTCGCTGGCATCGGACTCAACATCAACGGCAAGCAGAACATCATCATCCGCAATCTTACCATTCATCATGCCGACCCTGACGGCATCGCCTGTCGCAATACGCATCATGTCTGGGTCGACCACTGCAATATCTACAGCCAGGATGAGGCAGACAAGGAGGACTGGGACGGACTCATCGACCTCACCGTCGGCTCGTCTTACCTCACCGTCTCGTATTGCTATGTCCACGACCACCATAAGGCATGCCTGCTCAATTCGGGTACGATGCATTATGAGGATAACGGCAAGAATCGCGCCACCTATCACCACAATGCCTTCGTCGCCACCGACCAGCGCAATCCGCGTATCGGCTACGGACTGGGGCATGTGTTCAATAACTACTATGAGCAGATCGGTTCTTACTGCATCGGTGTGCATACGCAGGCGAAGGTATTGAGTGAGAACAATTACTTCAGCGCCTCTATTCATAATCCGTTCAGCCAGATGTATGCCACGAGCTTCGATGATGCCTCGTGCGGCTGGACGGGCGATCGGGGCAGCTATTTCGCTCCCGAACTGAACTTCTCGTCCGTCAATCCCAACGGCATCGGCTCGCAATACGGTCCGGGTACGCTGACTCTTACCGGCACTGACTTCGAGCCGCACTGGTGGTATGACTACGACTTTGCGCTCGATACCTGTACGCTCGTTCCTGAACTCTATCCTGCACAGGTCGGACCTGTGGAGGGACTGGAGCGTGAAGCTATCCTTTGGCCCAACAATGGCGCTATGGACGTCGCCCTCGGCACGCGTCCCCGCTGGAGCAAGCTCGAAGGAGAGACTTCGAGCTATTGCCTCATGGGCACCGCGAAGGATCAGCTCATCCGCACGGATCCCGATGCACTGACCCTTGTAGCAGGGACCGCCTACTATTGGCGCGTAGTGACTATGGTGGGCGACGAGGAGATATTGTCGCCCCTCTACCAGTTCACCACCGCTGGTGCCAAAGCATCCAAACCTCAGCCTGCCGATGGAGAGACCAACGCCCAGCTGCGTGCTGCTACTTCCGAACAGGCTAAGACCACACCGATGACCCTGACGTGGCGGCCGGCTGCCGAGGCTGACCACTATCTGGTATCATTGTGGGACGGTTCGGGCAATGTCATCCTGTCTGACCAGCTCGCTGGTGAGACCAGCATCAACCCCGGCACACTCCGCTACGGCGAACAGTACACCTGGCGCGTGGATGCGGTGTCGAGCGACGGCACGAAGGTGATGGGTGACGAATGGACCTTCAGCGCTCCGGCTCGTCCTATCCGCGAGGGAAAGACCGAGATGGAGCATCTGGCACGCAGCGCCTACGCCTATCTGGAGCGTGAGGATGGCGCCTGGTTCAAGGCATCGAACGACTCGGTGACTGTGGGTGAGGCGGGTCCTGGCGCCATGACCGGCGTCTTCGAGGGGCAGTCCGGCGAGTACGAGATGTCTGTGACCTTCTACGACGAGAAGGCGGGACAGGCCTGGATGGGCGTGTCGGTGGGTGACCAACTGCTCGACTCATGGAAGGGCAGCAAGGTCTATCAGATGACCACTCATACACTTAAGGATCATGTGATGCTCAATAGCGGTGACCAGATTCGCATCGACTTCTATACGCAGAGCAAGATGCGTTGCCGCATCGACTGCCTGGAGCTCAACCTTATTGCTGCTGGCATTGAGCAACTCCAGCAGGATCCTGGAACAGAAAATATCGAGCCGACCTACGACCTCATGGGCCGTCGCGTCTCTGCCGATGCACGCGGCTTGCGCATCCGGGGCGGTCGTGTGGTATTCTAAAACATTCTTGACATGAAACGACTCTTCCTTCTCGACGCCTACGCACTGATCTTCCGTGCCTATTATGGCTTCATCAACAAGCCCCTGGTCAATTCCAAGGGGTGGGTGACCTCCGCCATCTATGGCTTCACCAAGACGCTGCAGGAGGTGTTGGCAGGGCAGAAGATGCCGGGACTGGAACCTGAGGTGCTCGATGCCGAGGGACGTCTGAAGCCCGACTGCATCGCCGTCTGCTTTGATCCTAAGGGGGGCACTTTCCGCCACAAGGAATTTCCTACCTATAAGGCGCAGCGCGATGCCACGCCCGAGGATATCACTTTCGCAGTGCCTTGGATCAAGCGAATCATTGAGGCCTATCGCATCCCCATCGTCGAAGTACCCAACTATGAGGCGGACGACGTGGTGGGCACCCTGGCTCGTCTGGCTGACGAGAGTGGAGAGTATGAGACGTTCATGATCAGTCCAGACAAGGACTATGCCCAGCTCGTCTCCAATCGCACACGTATCTTCAAGCCCAAGTCGTTCGGCCCCGGATATGAGATCCTTGACACGGAGGCGGTATTGGCCAAATATGGGCTCCGACGCACCGCTCAGGTCATTGACATGCTGGGTCTGCAGGGCGACTCTGCCGACAACATCCCCGGTTGTCCTGGTGTCGGCCCCAAGACCGCCACGCAGCTCATTGCCGACTTCGACTCGGTGGAGCATCTGCTCGACTCGGTCGAGGCAGCTGCTGCCGAGGGCAAGAAGGAACTTCCTTCGCTCAAGAAGGGCATGTTCGCCAAGGTGCTGGCCAACGTTCAGCAGATACGCGACTCGAAGTACCTGGCGACGATTTGTCGTGAGGTGCCTGGTGTCGTCCTCGATGGGGACGCCCTCCGCGTCGAGGAGCCTGACTATGCCCAGCTCCATGACCTCTTCGACGAACTGGAGTTCCGCAGGATGCGCGACGAGCTGCCGGAACCTGCTATTCCGGGTAATCCGGCTATTCCTGCCAGTCCTGCCACTCCGGAAAATCCGGGAACTTCTGGCAATCCGGTCGCTCCGACGCCTTCACCCACTCCTGTCAATCTTGCCCCCCAGCAGTCCTCCCTCCAGACCCTCCGCGACCTCCATCCCACCTACATCATCGCCGACACTTCTGCCAAGCGCCAGGAGATGATCGCCGAGCTCTACTGGACCGCCGAGTGGGCCTTCGACACCGAGACCACCTCGCTCAGCATCATCGATGCCGAACTGGTCGGCATCTCGTTTGCCGTCGGTGGTCATCGTGCCTGGTACGTGCCTGTGCCTGCCGACCAGACCGAGGCGCGCGCCATCGTCGATGAGCTGCGCCCCCTCTTCGAGAACGATGTTACGGTCAAGGTGGCGCAGAATGCCAAGTACGACTACTCCATCCTGCGCCGTTACGGCATGGAGGTCAGCTATCCTATCTTCGACACGATGATCGCCCACTATCTGCTCGAGCCCGAGCAGCCGCACAACATGGACTACCTCTCGGAGATTTATCTGGGCTATCGTCCCATCCCCACTTCGGCATTGATCGACACCGGCAAGAAGAAGAAGGAGGCAGAGGCTTCGCTCGACCTCTTCGAGATGATGGATGCAGCTGAGGCTGACGAGAAGCCCAAGACGATGCGTGACTGTCCTGTCGAGAAGGTGGCCGAGTATTGCTGTGAGGACTCCGACGTGACGTGGCAACTGGCACAGAAGCTGCGCCCCATGCTGCGCGAGCAGAAGCTGATGAAGCTCTTCGAGGAGGTAGAGATGCCCCTGGTCCGTGTACTCGCCGAAATGGAGCTCACGGGCGTGCGCTGCGACGTCGGGGCATTGACCGAATCGAAGACCATCCTCGAGGCCGAACTGAAGCGGCTGGAGGGGCGTCTGGCCGAAATTGCCGGACATCCGTTCAATCCGCTCTCGCCCAAAGTTGTCGCTCAGGTGATCTTCGACGAGATGAAACTCGACCCGAAGGCCAAGAACCGTTCGACGGCCGAGGAGGTGCTCGTCCTGCTCAAGAACCGACTGGACAAGCCCGAGCATCTGGAGCTCATCGACGACATCCTGTCCTATCGTGGCATCAAGAAGCTCCTGGGTACCTACATCGAGGCGCTGCCAGAGGAGATCAATCCGCGGACAGGCCGCATCCACTGCCAGTTCAATCAGACCGTCACCGCCACGGGCCGCCTCTCCTCCTCGAACCCTAACCTCCAGAACATCCCCATCCGTGATGCCATGGGCCGCGAACTGCGCAAGGCCTTCGTGCCCGACGAGGGCGAGGTCTTCTTCAGTGCCGACTACAGCCAGATCGAGCTGCGTCTGATGGCACACCTCTCGCAGGATCCTGCCATGATAGCCGCTTTCCTGGAGGGCGACGACATCCATCGCGCTACGGCGGCCAAGATCTACCACCTGCCGCTCGAGGAGGTCACGAAGCTGCAGCGTACCAAGGCGAAGACGGCCAACTTCGGCATCATCTACGGCATCTCGACCTTCGGACTGGCATCGCGTCTCAACATCCCGCGTTCGGAGGCGAAGGAGCTCATCGATGGCTACTTCCAGACCTATCCCCGCATCAAGGAGTATATGGACGAGAGCATCCGCGTGGCGCGCGAGAAGGGATACGTCGAGACCCTCTTCGGTCGCCGTCGCATGCTCAAGGATATCCATTCGGCCAATCAGACGGTGCGCGGCTATGCTGAGCGCAATGCCATCAATGCCCCCATCCAGGGCACGGCGGCCGACATCATCAAGATTGCCATGGTGCGCGTCTGCGACCGTATCCGTCGTGAGAAGCTCCATGCCAAGCTCCTCATCCAGGTGCATGACGAATTGAACTTCACGGTCCCGGCTTCCGAGCTCGAACCGCTCCGCACCCTCGTGCTCGAGGAGATGGCGGGCGTCGTCAAGCTCAGCGTTCCGCTCATCGCCGACTGTGGCAGCGGTGACAACTGGTTAGTGGCTCACTAAGGCTCCCTCCCCCTCCTCTCGGGGTGGGGGAGACATTATTGATACGGCAGATGGAAACCTTTACGATTGTTTGTTTGACGCTGATGTGCATCGGTGCGGCCTTCGTGCAGCGGGTGTCGGGTTTCGGCTTCGGCATCTTCATCATGACGGCCTTGCCCTATCTGATGCCCAGCTATGGCGAGGCCACGACGCTGAGCGGCACGCTGGCTGCGGTGACGTCGGTCATCATCGTGGCCCGGATGTGGCCTTGGCTGTCGTGGCGCAAGCTGTTGCCCATCCTCATCACCTTCCTCATCGTGTCATGGTTCGCGGTGCAGTTCGTGGCTCATTCGGGCGAGGGGTTGCTCAAGCACATCTTAGGCGTAGTGCTGATTCTGGCGAGTCTCTACTTCTTCTGTCTCAGCGAGAGGGTTCGCATCAAGCCTACCTTACCCATGCAGGTCGGCATGGGTACGCTGTCGGGTGTGATGGGCGGCCTCTTCGGCATGCAAGGTCCGCCGGCCGTGCTCTACTTCATCGCCTCGACCGAGCGCAAGGAGGAATACATCGCTCTGGCGCAATCCTACTTCCTCATCGGCAATCTCACGATGACGCTCTATCGCGCACACAATGGTTTCCTCACTGCAGCGGTGGGCGAAGCATGGTGCTACGGCATCGCGGGCGTCCTCTTGGGCACCTGGCTCGGAGGCAAGGTTTTCGACCGTATCTCGGTCCGCACATTGCGTCGGGTCATCTATGCCTACATGGCGGTGAGCGGCGTCGTGGCACTTATTTAGGTGCACGGTTCACGATGCACAATGCACGGTTGATTTCTTACTGACTCTATCCTTTTTACCTCAGTCATGTTAGTCGACAAGATACTCGAAGACCCGGAGTTCGGACACCTCTACATCCGGACCAATGCGCGAGCAGTGCGCTACACCTTCCGTCCTGCCAATGATGGCACGCCGCAATGCGGGGTGCTGATTACCGTGCCCACTCGCTATATACTCAGTGATGTGCAATCATCGGTCGAACAGATGCGTGAGAGACTGCGGGCAATGCTCTCCGCGCACCTTCAGGCACGTAGCCAGCAGCCCACTGCGGGCGCAGCAGGATCCGATGAGGCGACGGGTACGGCTTCACGCCATATCGACTGGAGCTTCAGCATCGAGAGCGACTGCCTGCATATATATATTATTAAAGGTACGCGCGAGGGATTCTCGGTGCATAATGATTCTGCTGAAATCCGAAAGGATGAGCGTGGCGAAGACGTCATAGTGACGCCTGCCCGTTGTGAGATACTGTGTCCACCCGACTGTGACTTCGATGCCGAAGGTCGGCAGCAGTGGCTCGAGAAGGTCATCGTCGAGCAGGTGCGCCGTCATGCCAAGGCACAACTTATTCCACGAATGCTGTCGTACGCCAAGCGCCGTAACATCACGCTGTGTGAGGTTAAGGTCAATCAGAGCAAAGGCCATTGGGGGAGTTGCTCGAGGCATCGTAAGGGAGGCGGGCTGTTCTCGAAGCGCGAGGAGCACTTCAACATCAATCTCTCGCTCTTCACGTTGCTGCTTCCCCTGTCGGTGCAGCGCCTCGTCCTCCTTCACGAACTGACCCATACTCGCCACATGGATCACAGTCCGGCCTTCCACCGCGACCTCGACGTCTGGCTCGGCGGTCAGGAGGCCGCCCTCGAAGCAGAACTCAAGAAGTACACGACCAACGTCTTCGCGTTCGCTCGGACAACTATCCCCCCTCAGTAAAGTGATACAGACTAAATAAACGAATTATGAAGAAACTTCTATTTACATTATTATTTATCACAGTTATGGCAAATGCAGTATATGCACAGTCACTCACTGACCGTCAGAAGCATCTGGCTACGGTCGCAGCGCTCGAAGCCCAGGGCGACCTCGTCCGACTCGAACCTGCCGTCCGTGCGGCTCTTGATGGAGGAGTGACGATCAATGAGATGAAAGAGGCCTTTTCGCAGCTCTATGCCTACACAGGCTTCCCTCGTTCGCTCAATGCCCTCGGTGTATTGGGCAAGGTGATCAACGATAATCCCGATGCTTCCTGGAGCGAAGGCAAGCCTTGGACGAAGCCTGCTGAATGGGACGATGCCGAGAAGGCATACCTCCTCGGCAAGCAGAATCAGACGGCACTTTGTGCCGGACGTGAGTTCAACTACACTTTCTGCCCGCAGGATGACTATTATCTGAAGGCGCATCTCTTCGGTGACATCTTTGCCGGCGACCAGCTCTCGCATGCCGACCGTGAGATCGTCACTGTGGCAGCACTCTCGGCTCTCAAGGGCGTCGCCCCCCAGCTGGCATCGCACATGGCTGGTGCTGTGAATATGGGCAACACGCAGGAGCAGGTCGATGAACTTCTCCGTCACCTCAGCGCCAATGGTCTCAGCCAGTGTGACAATGCAGCCGATGCCTGTGCTGGCGATTGGCCCAAGGGTGAACCGAATGTCAACTATGCCCGGTTCTTCGTCGGAGACAGCCACCTCGCTCCTGTCAAGGCCAAGAATCTCGGCGAAGGCGAAGCCACGGTCCTTCCCTGTAGCAATGTGACCTTCGAACCTGGTTGCCGCAACAACTGGCACATCCATCATGGAGCCCGTCAGATTCTTATCTGCGTCTCCGGCCGTGGCTGGTATCAGGAGTGGGGCAAGCCTGCCATCGCTCTCAAGGCCGGTGACATCATCGACATCCCTGAGGGTGTCAAGCATTGGCACGGCGCCCAGAAGGATTCCTGGTTCCAGCACATCGCCACCCACATCGCCGTAGAGAACAGTCAGCCCGGCTCTGCCCCTAACGAATGGCTCGAACCCGTGACTGACGAGGAATACAACAGTCTCGGCGAATAACTCCATCCTATACAACTTCCCCCCCTCCTCCTGGTCGGCTTGCCATGATTGATGCCGACGTGGAAGAGGGGGGATCTTTGTCGGTGGTTCCCTCGATTAGTCCATTGTGCTTCCTTTACGGCTCCTCTGGTGAGCCTCCATTGGTATATGACAGAATTGTAAAAAGTAATTTAGTGTTCTCAGGTGCGCAGGGTCGAAACGTTGGGCTGATATTGGCGCGAATCTGCGATATTTCATCGCAACGTTGTCAAAGCGTTTGTCATCTCCCGAAAAGGCGCTATCTTTGCAGCGTCAAAAAGGAAAAAACAGTTCCTCGGAGACTAAAAACGAAAACAAAACAACAACAAATAAACAACCTCTAAAACAACATTACAATTATGAAAAAGATTTTCGCACTCGCAGTAGCACTCGTATCAATGACCGCAGCCATGACCTCATGCAGCAGCAATGATGAAGCCGAACACGTCATGAACTCGACTCCCTCATCGACATCGATGAACACCTCAACGCCAGCCAGCGAATATGCCGGTCAGATCTACTTCTCGGCCTTCAGCGATCAGTTGCAATACATCAACACTGTCTATAACGTCCAGGTGGGCGATCAGACCTACACGGTCAATGTAAGCGACCTCCAGACCGTCTCCTCTTATCCAATGCAGGCCAAGGTGCTGCTGGGCAATAGCAAGGAGACTTCCTCGGCTCTGAAGATTTACCTCTATAAGCTTCCTGCAGGCAGCAAGGGCAAGGTCACCGTCACGTCAGCATTCAGTGTCAAGCAGGGCGTGGAAATGCCCGAGAAGGTGAATGTCGCCTTGGCCTTCATGGCTTTTGGTTCGAAGAGCGCCGATCAGCATGTCCAGCTCTCATCCAATTGCCCCTCGTCCAAACTGGAGCAGATGCTCGAAATAAAGAATGGCACCACGATCACCACAACACTCGAATAATCGATAATCATACACTCTCTTCATAGCAATCAGCAACGCCCCCGTCATCAATCGTGATGACGGGGGCGTTCGTCGCAGTGTACTGACGTCCCCATCTTCTAAAATTCCTTCAGCAGGAAACCCATGTAGAGCGGGAGGGTGAGCAGAGGACCATTGCAGCCGATGTTATAGTCGCCGAGTTTGATTGCATGGAAGACATGATAGTGCTCCGGATGCTTCAACACTGTCTGCATCGATTTTGCATTGCCAGTGCGTGCTTTGCATTCGAGCGGGACACATTCTCCCTTGTAACGCAGGACGAAGTCCAGCTCAATGCCTCCATCCTTGTGATAATAATAGAGTTTTCGTCCCATCTTGCCCAGCAAGTCAGCCATGAGATTTTCGAAGATAGCGCCCTTGTACCCTAGAAGATTACCTTCGAGAATGCTCGACTGTGTCCCCTCTTCCAGTTGGCAGACGAGAAGTCCGATGTCTGCCATATAGACTTTGAATTCGCTATTGATGCGATTGCCATCCAATGGTAATTCTGTTGTCTCAATGTTATAGCAGCGACGAATGATACCAGCATCCTCAATCCATTGCAAACTGCCGAAGTAATCCTTGCCACGGGAGCCAGACCGAACAGCTGTATAGGTGAATTTCTTGTATTCGCGAGCCAATTGAGCTGGTATGGAGTCAAAACATTCGCGGATTCTGGCCTTATCCTGCGGCATGGCATATTTCACCATGTCGGACTTGTAGTCATCGACAATTCTTCGTTGGACGGTCAGGAGTTTGCCTATCTGCCGTGTTTCCAGGAAGGTGACGACCGCTTCTGGCATGCCTCCTACAATGACATATTGATGCAGCAGCTCTTTCATTCGAAAATGAATTGCGTCATCGACCGGAGTTCCCTGAGTCAGGCATTTGCGTATGTAGTCGAAGTGAATTGGCTTGATGCCGTTGGCCCATAGCCATTCTTCGAAGTCCATGGGATACATGTCTATGATCTGTTCGAAACCGACAGGGATGGATGCTTCCCTCTCATCTTGTTGTTGCTCGGGCGTCTTGTAACCATTCACGCCAAGTAACGACCCCGTGCATATCACGTCGTAACGTCCATCGAGATGAAAATACTTCAATGAGGCTCTGGCATAAGGACAGTCTTGAATTTCGTCAAAGATAAGGCACGTTTCTCCTTCTTCAATCTCAGCCTCGGGCATGGTAGCCGATATTTTCATGATGATGGACGATACTTCAAGGTTCGGGATGAAGAAACGTCGATATTCTGGATGCTGACGAAAGTCTAGATACACCACATGCTTGTAGTACTTCTGGGCAAAAGCAATGACGCTACTGGTCTTGCCGCACTGTCGCACACCTTTTACGACAATGGGTTTGTGCCTCTTGTCGTTTTTCCATTCGAGGAGCTGATCTTCAATTTTACGCTTGTACATATCGTCCAATTTATATGAATACACACATTTTCCACCCGACTTTTAGTGAATTTGCGTACATTTTCCACCCGACTTTTAGTGAATTTATGCACATTTTCCACCTGACTTTTTGCCAGATGTGCGGCAAATATCGTAAATATCAGTCAAATATGAAAATGATCAGACTGTTTTTTGCTGTTGGGCTCAAAGTTCGATTCGTTTTTGACCTTTTTGTCATTCCGAAACATCAAATTGAAAGGATCGCTTATTTTCGTTGCCAATGTCTGACGATGGTAGTCCGCCCTATCATGAGCTATCGCAATATTGGGCTGATGTGGAGGGGAATCTGCGATATTTCATCGCAACGTTGTCAAAGCGTTTGTCATCTCCCGAAAAGGCGCTATCTTTGCAGCGTCAAAAAGGAAAAAACAGTTCCTCGGAGACTAAAAACGAAAACAAAACAACAACAAATAAACAACCTCTAAAACAACATTACAATTATGAAAAAGATTTTCGCACTCGCAGTAGCACTCGTATCAATGACCGCAGCCATGACCTCATGCAGCAGCAATGATGAAGCCGAACACGTCATGAACTCGACTCCCTCATCGACATCGATGAACACCTCAACGCCAGCCAGCGAATATGCCGGTCAGATCTACTTCTCGGCCTTCAGCGATCAGTTGCAATACATCAACACTGTCTATAACGTCCAGGTGGGCGATCAGACCTACACGGTCAATGTAAGCGACCTCCAGACCGTCTCCTCTTATCCAATGCAGGCCAAGGTGCTGCTGGGCAATAGCAAGGAGACTTCCTCGGCTCTGAAGATTTACCTCTATAAGCTTCCTGCAGGCAGCAAGGGCAAGGTCACCGTCACGTCAGCATTCAGTGTCAAGCAGGGCGTGGAAATGCCCGAGAAGGTGAATGTCGCCTTGGCCTTCATGGCTTTCGGCTCGAAGAGCGCCGATCAGCTTGTCCAGCTTTCGTCAAATTGCCCCTCGAACACTCTGGAGCAGAGGCTCGAAATAAAGAATGGCAGCACAATCACCACGACGCTCGAATAATCGCACAAACACACACTTCATTACAATAGCAATGCCCCCGCCATCAATCGTGATGACGGGGGCATTCATTGCCGGGTACTGATGGCACATCTTCGCATCAAGACGTTCCTGCAGCGAATGTAGTGACCATGTCAGTGTAGTCGGAGAAGGATTCCTGCCATGGAATCACTTCATCAGGGTAGGAAGATGTCAGAATCCACTCCAGAACTTGCGCCAATACTGACGATAGAGCTCGTCCCAACGGAGGACTGTGGCTCCGATGAAGTCGGCGGTGTAGCCATCGAGGAGAGCCGTCTGAGGGGCATTGTCGGCTGTCTGTTCTCCTGCGGCGAGGCGCTGATACTCCTGTTCGATGAAGGGGAGCTCGCGTTCGGCCTTGTCGAGGAAGTAGGCGCGGGCAGGCTCGAGGTCACGACGGCATTCCTGCCAGCGGACGGTGGCGAGCTTGTTGGCCTGACGGTAGTGCCAGACGAGGGCGTCGTCACGATAGTGATGCTGACCGCAGACCTGCAGCATCTGAGGCAGACGGGTGCCACCGCAGAAGATTGGGAAACGGGGTGACTGGCCTGGATTGTCGAGGCTCATCCAGCAGATGCCACCGACGGCATCAGGCAACCACGAGCGCAACTGGATGACGGTGCTGTAGGCACACTGAGGCACCGCCACGGTGCGTACCCACCGCCACTCGGGGTCGCCCGTCAGCGCATACTCCGTGTTGATGAGTCGCGAGTTCATCCAGGGATTGGCAATAGGGGAGACGATGCTGTCCTGGCTCACCCAGGGTTTCACTCCTGCCAGGTCGCGGCCCGACTTGGGGATGCGCATCTTCTGCGTGAGGTCGAGCTTAGGATCGCCCTCGTACGTGGTGCCCAACAGGTCGATGACCTGACGGTAACTCACTTTCTGGTCCGGACGGACGGAGAGGGGCAGTTCGGTGATGGTGTCAGAGAGATGGAGCGAAGGAGCGAGTTGCTGCATGATGTAGAGCTCGCGCGTGGAGTAGTTCTTGGGCTCGTCGAAGTAGTTGCCTCCACTGTAGGCGCGCCAGAAGGAGAAGGCCGACTTACCATCCCAGAGACCCAGTTGGCGTGCCACGCTGAAGACGTTCTGCGAGGCCATCTGTGAGTCGCTGGTGAGCGGAGCATAAGCTATGTGGCTGCCTTTCTTGTTGCGGCGACTGCTTGCGGCCGATCTTTTGCCAGCATTGTCAAATTGTAAATGGTCAGATTGTAAATCCTTCAGTTGTCCGATTCGGCTGATGTTGGCGCTGACGCACACCTCATCGTCGGGGATGCGCTGGGCAGCCCAGACGCCACCCACCTGATCGGGACCCTCGCCGAAGACCTCGAAGATCCAGGCCTCCTCGGTATCGGCAATGGTGAGGCACTCACCCGAGTCACCGTAGCCATAGTCGTAGATGAGCTGACCCATCAGCAGGATGGCCTCGCGTGCCTTGGTGCAGCGCTGCAGCGCTACGCGACAGAGCTCTTCGATCATCAGCATGCCCCCCTTGTTCTCGAGTGTGTCACGACCCGAGATGGTGGTCTCGCCGATGCCGAGCTGGTGCTCGTTGAGGCAGGGATAGGCGGTGTCGAGGAAGCGGTAGGTATGACCTGCAGGCTGAGGGATCTGCCCCTTCACCTTGACGCCGTCCATCGAACCTAGGTACTCGGTGTGCATGCGGCCCTCGTAGATGTCCATCAGGGTGTCATGGGCAAAGTCCTGCGCGGGCTGCCACTGCATCCAGGTGCGGTACCATGAGTCGCAGGTGTGGCTGGTGATGACTGAGCCGTCGGTGGTGGCAGCACGGCCCACGAGGATGCTCGTGCAGTTGTCGCCACGGGAGATGTCATCGGAGGCAGGGCTGGCAGGATAAGAGACTGAAGATTGAGCAAAAACAGAGACGGCACAGAACAGAGTCAGTGCCGTCAGAGAGATATTTCGGGAATAGTTGTTCATCGTATGGAATCGCTAAGCGGGGTTGACGTGGGAGGGAGCAACTCATTCAGCAGTCTTGCTTTCCACATTGTCTCCCCAGGAGGTGATGTCGCAGAGTTCGATGCGGAAGAAGAGGTTTGAGTAGGGATTGATGCTGCTGCCACTGCCCGACTGACCGTAGGCCAGGAACCACGGAATCATGCAGACCACGTGGTCACCGATATACATCTGCTGCAGGATGGTGCCCCAGCCGTTGATGACGCTATTGGGCGTGAAGCCGGTGTAGAACTGCACTTGATAGGATTCGATGGTGTCAGCCTTGAGCGGGCTGTCCTCGATGTTGGCGAAGAAGAGCGAGTCGAGTCGGCCGCCGGGATTGCGCAGGTACTCCTTCGACCAGCCGCCCTGACGCTTGACATGCTGGTAGAGCGAATCGGTCTGGAAGAGCGTGTAATGGACCGAGAGCGTGCTGGTGGAATAGGGACGATAGTCCTTGCGCGGATTGAGTGCACGCAGGCTGTCCAGATTAGCGCGGTGAACGTAGTGATAGAAACTTGGCCAGGACTGAGGCTCCTTGAGGTCAGTAACCTTCTGGTTGAAGTAGGTGAGTGCAGAATCCTCGGCCTGCATGTCGAAGAACAGTTCAGTCACTGAGTTATTCTCGTCGCGCCAATCGTAGTACTCGGTGTAATCGACCGTATCATCATCGTTGCACGCTGCCAGACCCATGAGTCCGGCAGCGCAGGCGATGCATGCTATAAGGGAGTTAAGCTTCAAACTTTCGAACTTTTAACTTTTAACTTCTAACTTGCTTCCGGGGGACATCAGTCGTTCTCGATCTTGCGGAGGAGCGAAGAGATGTTGACCGAGTCACCGATGATCTTATGGAGGTCAGCGATTGCAACGCGCTCCTGCTCCATGGTGTCACGGAAACGCAGGGTGACGGTGTTGTCCTCGAGGGTCTGACCGTCGACGGTGATGCAGTAGGGGGTGCCGATGGCATCCTGACGGCGATAGCGCTTGCCGATGGAGTCCTTGACCTCGATCTGGCAAGTGTAGTCGTAGCGCAGTTCCTTCATGATCTCCTCGGCCTTCTCGGGCAGACCGTCCTTGTTGACGAGAGGCAGGATGGCGACCTTGACAGGAGCCAGTGCGGGTGGCAGAGCCAAAACGACGCGCTTGTCGCCATTGACCTCCTCCTCCTTGTAAGAGGCTGCCATGACGGAGAGGAACATGCGATCGACGCCGATGGACGTCTCGATGACGTAGGGAGTGTACGACTGATTGAGCTCAGGATCGAAGTACTCGATCTTCTTGCCGCTGTACTTGGCGTGCTGCGACAGGTCGAAGTTGGTGCGGGAGTGGATACCCTCGACCTCCTTGAAGCCGAAAGGCATGTTGAACTCGATGTCGGTGGCAGCATTGGCGTAGTGAGCCAGCTTCTCGTGGTCGTGGAAGCGGTACATTTGATCGCCGAAGCCGAGAGCCTTGTGCCAGCTGAGGCGGGTCTTCTTCCACTTGTCGAACCAGTCGAGCTCGGTGCCGGGCTTGATGAAGAACTGCATCTCCATCTGCTCGAACTCGCGCATGCGGAAGATGAACTGACGGGCGACAATCTCATTACGGAAGGCCTTGCCGATCTGGGCGATGCCGAAAGGCAGCTTCATGCGGCCGGTCTTCTGGACATTGAGGAAGTTGACGAAGATGCCCTGGGCGGTCTCAGGACGGAGGTAGATCTTCATCGAACCATCGGCCGTAGAACCCATCTCGGTCGAGAACATGAGGTTGAACTGACGGACGTCGGTCCAGTTGCGGGTGCCGCTGATGGGGCAGACAATCTCCTCGTCGAGGATGATCTGCTTCAGTTCGTCGAGGTCCATCTTGTTCATGGCGTCGCTGTAGCGCTGATGCAGGGCGTCCCACTTCTGCTGATGCTCAAGGACGCGGGCGTTTGTGTCGCGGAACTGAGGGTCGTCGACAGCTTCTCGGAAGCGCTAGGGTGCCTTCTCGACCTCCTTGTTCATCTTGTCCTCGATCTTGGCGAGCTGCTCCTCGATCAGGACGTCAGCACGATAGCGTTTCTTCGAGTCGCGGTTGTCGATGAGCGGGTCATTGAAGGCGTCGACATGACCAGAGGCCTTCCAGACGGTGGGGTGCATGAAGATGGAGGCATCGATGCCCACGATGTTCTCGTGAAGCTTGGTCATGGCCTCCCACCAGTAACGCTTGATATTGTTCTTGAGTTCCACACCGTTCTGGCCGTAGTCATAGACTGCGCCCAGACCATCATAGATTTCACTTGAAGGGAAAACGAAGCCATACTCCTTGCAATGCGAGACGAGCTTCTTGAATACATCTTCCTGAGTTGCCATATTATTTACAATTTTACAATTTACTAATTTACAATTTTGTTTTACAAATTTTCGGGCGCAAATATACAAAAAAAGTTCGAAACAAGGAAATTATTTGTCAAATATTTGCAGTTTTTACAATTTTTTGGTTCAAAAATTAGGATATTTAAAAATGTATGTGTATATTTGCACCGTCAAAACATGCAAACCTAACAACCTCATAACCTCATAACCCAACAACCCAATGAAACATATCCAGACTCTCGTAGCAGCCATAGCCATGAGCATGGCAGCCGTAGCCAGCGCGTCGGCACAGTGTCCTAAGCCAGAACTTCCCAAGGCTCCCTTCGATATGCCTGAGGTAGCCAGCCCCAAGATTCCAGATTACAGTGTCGTACTGACAGACTTCGGCGCTATCGACGACGGCGGTACACTCTGCACTGACGCTTTTGCCCAGGCTATGAAGGCGCTCGACCAGAAAGGCGGCGGTCACCTTATCGTGCCCAGTGGCATCTGGCTCACCGGTCCTATCCAGTTCGTTTCGAACGTCGACCTGCATGTCGAGCAAGGTTCTTTGGTGCTTTTCACCACCGATTTTGATGCCTATCCTGTCGTGACCACCATCTACGAGGGCAATACCTCTCAGCGCAAGATGGCTCCGCTCTGGGCATACGAAGTTCATGACATCTCGATCACTGGCCCCGGTTCGTTCGATGGACAAGGTGCTGCCTGGCGCCCCTCGAAGAAGGGCAAGTTCACAGAGGGACAATGGAAGTCGCTGACTTCCGGCTCGGGCATTGAGCAGAAAGGCGTCTGGTACCCTAACGCCAAGGAGGATGACATGAAGGGCACCCCCGAGAAGCCCGATATGCGTCGTGTCAACGGCCGTCCCGTGTTGCTGGAGTTCACCCGTTGCGAGAGGGTGCTGCTGCAGGATGCCACCTTCTCGAACTCTCCTGCCTGGAACGTCCATCCGCTGATGTGCGAGGACCTGACCATCCATCACGTCAACATCCGCAATCCCTGGTATGCTCAGAACGGTGACGGCCTCGACCTCGAGTCGTGCAACCGCGTGCTGATCGTAGGCTCCACCTTCGACGTAGGCGATGACGCCATCTGCATCAAGTCGGGCAAGGACAAGGAGGGCCGCGACTGGAAGCGTCCCTGCCAGAATGTCATCATCGAGGGCTGCACCGTCCTGCATGGTCATGGCGGCTTCGTCATCGGTTCAGAGATGTCGAGCGGCGCACGCAATATCTACGTCCACAACTGCCTCTTCAACGGCACCGACACCGGCCTGCGCATGAAGTCGACCCGCGGTCGCGGCGGCGTGATCGAGAATATCTACATCGACCAGATCAACATGTGCGCCATCTCAGGCGACGCCTTCACCTTCGACCTCTATTATGCCAACAAGCCCGTTGGCGGCAAGGCCGACAAGGATGCTTCGGCAAGCGATCCTGTGCCCGCTGTCACCGAGGAGACCCCTTGCTTCAAGAATCTCTACATCTCGAACGTCATCTGCCAGGGTGCGCAGCGAGCTATCTGGTTCAATGGCCTGCCCGAGATGCCGCTCGAGAATCTGCAGATGCGCAACTCGCTCTTCGTGGCAGAGAAGGGCTGTGAGATGCATTATGCCAAGGACATTCTCTTCGAGAACGTCAAGATTCAGAATTCTGTAAGCGAGCGTGTCAAGACGGCCGATGTTACCGGCTTTGTCGAGCGTTGACACTTGTCCGCAAACGTTGAGTAATAAATATCAACGCCCCGCTGCACATTGACTTGTGGCGGGGCGTTGACGTACATTCGGGAGGCGGAGGCAATCAGCCGTTGTGATGCAGGCGGTACTTGAGCAGACGGATTCTGTCGATCAGCCACGGCACACCGGGCAACCAGCAGAGTGCGGCAATGACAGGCGAACGGAGCAACCAGATGACCAGGCGCTGACGCTGGCTGAAGCGGGCACGGAGCTCCTCGTCGAGCTGCAGCGTGCGTGTGCAGAGGCGGTATTTGATCAGGTTGATCCAGATGTAGTGTGCCTCGCGCTGGAGGAAGGTGTCGTGGTAACGGCCTTCGGAATATCTGTCCAGTCCCTGCAGCATCTGTAACTCAGTCTCCCAACCTGAGATGAGCATATAGGCGGCGTAGCGACGCTGGATGCCCGACATCCATGAACCAGTGGTAAACAGCCGATAGACCGACGTCTTCTGATGCAGGTAGTGGACGTCGCCTTGCAGCGCCGCCCAGATCTGGAGCGGATAGTCCGCTACGTGGCAGCGCCAACAGTAGTCGGGAAAGTCATCGTAGAGTCGGCTGCGGAATACGAGGGTGGGTGTCTGGAGCCAGAGACCCGAGCCCAGGATGAGATCCTGCACGGGGATGTCGCAGTCAGCTGGATAGTGATGCCAGTCCTCTACGGTGCCATCGTGGCGTCTCACTTCCGAGTCGGTGCAGCACATTGTGCAGGCAGGGTGTCGGTCGAGCCAATCGACTTGCTTCTGCAGTTTGTCTGGGTCGGTCCAGTAGTCGTCGCCCTCACAGAGAGCCAGGTAATCGCTATGCTGGTGCCATGGGCGCAGCAGCGGCACCTTGCTCTTGTTTTGCGAGTAATAGTTCTCGGGCAAGTAGATGCCACGTATGCGGTCGGGGTATTGAGCCTCATAGCGGCGGATGATGTCGGCAGTACGGTCCGAACTGTTGTCGTCCACGACGACTGCACAATAGTCGAAGTCGGTACGCTGGCCCGCAAAGCCACGCAGGGCATCTTCGATGTACTGTTCCTGATTGTAGGTCAGACAGACGATGACTACCTTGTAGCGGCGGTCTGGCGTGGGGAATGACTCGTTCATAACCTCAAGACTTCAAAACCTCAAAACCTAACCAGATACCTGACCTCCCGCAGTTCCTCCATCCGGAGTATCCATGCACCGCCCAGGTAGACGATGGTGGCGAGTCCACCACCGACGAGTAATTGCAGCCACAGATTGCTGACAAGCAACGTGGTGGAAAAGGCAATTCCGAATGTCAGCGCCGAGAGCAGCAGCGTCAGTCGCAAGTCGCCCATTTGCCGCCAGAAGCCCAGATTGATCAGTTGGCTCGTGTAGCGAGTGTTGACCAGCAGACAGATTACGCTGAACGCTACGCCGCCCCAGCAGTAGACCTTCAGACCGAGCGGGAGCGTGACGATGAGCACGACGATGCCAATCACTTTCTTGATAACCTCCAGGCGGAGGAAGAGGTCGCTGCGACCTCGGACGAGCAGGAGGTTGAGGTTGATGGAGTGGATGGGGTACCACATCAGGTTGAAGCAGATGATCTGCAGCAGCGGGACGCACGCCGCCCACTTGTCGGTCACCATCAGGATGACAAGGGGGCGTGCTAGTGCCGAGAGCAGCATCAGCAGCGGGAAGACGATGAAGGCGGTGGTGCGCAGAATGCGGCGATAGTTCATCGCCAGGCGCGCCTCGTCGTCCTGCATCTTTGAGAGGACGGGGAAGGTGACGTTGCTGATGACGCCCGTGAGATTCTGCGAGGGCAACGAGGCATAGCTGAAGGCACGATTGAAGATGCCGAGTTGGGTGGGCGAGTAGAACTTGCCGATCACCATGGGGGCAATGTTGTTGTAGGTCACTTCGAGGAGCTGCGAGGCAATGAACTTGTTGCCGAAGCCCCACAGATAGCCGAACGACTGCCGCGACCAGCCCGTGCGTGGCACCCAGCGCACTGCCCACCAGTTGAGGCAGAGCCCCAGCAACTGCGAGCCCATAGAGGCTGCTACGAGCGACCACAGACCGTAGCCGGCATAGGCCATGGCAATACCGATGATGCCAGCCACGATCTTGCAGACGACGGCAATCTTGGTGGGCGTCTTGAAGTCCAACCGTCGTTGCAGCAGGATGCTCTGCGGCGTTCCTAATGGACCGAAGATGAAGCCCAGGGCAGTGACGCGAATCAGCGGTGTGAGAACGGGTGCCTCGTAGAAACTGGCAATCCATGGCGAGGCGAAGAAGAAAATCCCGTAGATGAGCACTCCTGCCGCAGTGCTGTAGTAGAACGAGGTAGAGAGATCCTCCTCGGTCAATTCGGGCTTGCGGATCATGGCTGTGCCGAAGCCAGCACCCACAAAGATGCCAGCGATGGCGATGAAGACGGCTGGCAGCGCCGTGATACCGTAGTCCTCGGGCGTCAGCAGTCGTGCCATCACGATGCCGATGACGAACTGCATACCGTAGGTGGCGAACTGCTCGACCAGCTTCCAGTAGAGTCCTCGCTTGGTCTTCTGCTTGAGATTCTCTTCGGCCATGTTTTATTTCCGATTGGCCCAGACGTTGGCTGAGAGCAGGTCCTTGAGCTTGAAGCGCTGGAGCTTGCCCATGCGGTTGCGGGGCAATTCACCGCCGTAGAGCGTGACGGCAAGGATGCGCTTGTAGGAGGCTGTCTCCTTGTTGTAGGGCTTGATCAACTCGCGGCGCAATGCCACCTCCTGGTCTTCGTCCTGATGTGCGCGGAGCCAGGCTGTCGTGGGGATGACGATGGCGTGCAGTACGTCGTCCTTTTCGGTCACAGCCACCTCCTTGACGATGTCCTGATGTGCCAGGAGGCGTTCTTCGATTTCAATGGGATTAACGTTCTTGCCATTCGAGAACACGATGATCTCCTTCTTGCGTCCGGTGACGTAGAGGCGTCCCCGACGGTCGAAGTGACCTTCGTCACCCGTATGGAGCCAGCCTTCGATGTCGAAGAGGGCGGCAGTCTCGGCGGGACGGCCATAGTAACCCTGCATGATGTTATGACCTCGGACGCAGATCTCTCCCTCTTTGATCATCACGTCGACACCTCTAAGCGGACGCCCTACTGATCCTGGCTGGATTTCTCCTTTGCGCGTGAAGGTGATGACTGGCGACGTCTCGGACATGCCGTAGCCCTCAAGGATGGTCAGCCCCAGGGCGAGGCAGTCGCGCACCACCTCAGGGTCAAGGGCTGCTCCGCCAGAGACGAGATGTATATTCTGCCCCATCAGCTGATGCACCTGGGCAAAGACCCGTCGGCTCAGCCAGCGCCAGTGTAGCAGGCGACATAGCTGGAACATCGGACGCCCGAAAGGCCGAGCATAGACTTTGGAGCGCATGATCTTGATCAATGCTGACCACAGAACAGGTACGCCCACCATGATGCCAATGGGACTGCGCTGCAGCGTCTCCATGATGTCCGACCCCAACAGGGAGGGACACAGCGACACACCGGCACCCGCCAGCATCGGCATCAGCAGACTGGCCTGCATGGGCAATGCATGATGGAGTGGCAGCAGGAGGATGCTGCGCATGGTCGACGTGTCGACGTGGAGCGTCTCGATGACCGCTTCACCATTGGCAAGGAGATTGCTGAACGAGAGCATCACCCCTTTGGCTTGACCTGTCGTGCCGGACGTATAGGTGATGACGGCTGTGTCGGATGGCTCGTAGTCGATGGCTGCTTCAGGTGAACTGTCGGGTATGTCGGCCCGCTCCAGTGGGTCAATGTACGTCACTGCGAGCGTGGCACCAGATTGTCCGATGGCCTGTTCGACGATCGGCTGTCGACTCGCCGAAGCCCAGATGTGCTCGGCTTGGCAGTCGTGGATGACGTAGGCAAGGTCCTGGACGGTCGATGCCGCATCGACGGGTACCACGATGCCATGCTGCAGCCAGATGCTGAAGAATGCATAAATCCATCCCTCCCTGTTCTCGCAGAGAAGAATGGACTTGCAGCCCCGCTTCAGTGGGGCATTTTGGGCAAAGATTTGAATGCGCTTGCGCATTTCGCCATAGCTCACCTCATTGTCGGGGGTGACTATGGCAGGAACCCGGAAACTCTCGTTTAGCAACTGGTTCATTTCAGCATGCGTCCGCCATCGATGCGAAGCGTCGTACCTGTGACCCAGGCAGCAGCGTCAGAGAGCAGATAGATGATGCCGTACGCCACCTCTTCGACGCGGCCGTAACGCTTCAGCGGGTAGAGCTCGAGGTCCTTCTGCTGGATTTCTTCGGGCAGAGCGCCCACACCGAGCGCGGTAACGATGGTGCCGGGCTCGACGGCATTCGAGCGGATGCCGCGTGGCGCCAGTTCTACAGCACAGGTGCGCATGTAGGACGAGATGGCAGCCTTCGACGAGGCATAGATGCCATTGGCGGGCGTACTGAGTTGAGAGGAGATGGACGACGAGAAGACGATGGAACTACCCGAACGGAGCTTCTTCTTGCGAAGCAGCCCTTTGGTCAGCATCATCGGACCGAAGAGGTTGGCACGATAGACGTAATCCATGTCTTCGGGCTTGACGTGATTGACCAGCACGATGTTGCCACGGCCAGCATTGTTGACCAGGCCCTGAATTTCGGGGCAGTCGTTGACCAGGCGGTCAATGTCCTCCTGATTGCAGAGGTCGGCCACTATCTGCTGATGTCCTTCGCCTTCGAGCTGCAGGAACGTCTCGTTCAGGCGCTCCTCGTTGCGTCCGGTGATGACGACGGTAGCTCCCATGCGTGAGCATTCGATGGCGGTGGCTCTGCCGATGCCCGACGAGGCGCCGGTGACCAGGATGGTCTTGCCCTGGAGTGAAAATGGATTGTATTGCATCATTCGGCGAGTTCTTCTACTTCGATAAGTTCGGGGATGACGATGTCGGCGGGCGTCTGGAGTGCTACGGTGCCCCACGACAGGCCTACGCCGAAGCCACAGGTGATGAGTCGCTTGGAGCCGGCAAGCACCTGCTCGCGTATCTGGGTGACGATGGTGAGCGGTATGGATGCTGACGAGGTATTGGCGAAATAGCGCATCGATGAGGGCGCCTTCTCCGGATCGATCTTCATCTTCTTCACAATCTGGTTGTTCATCTTCATGTTGGCCTGATGGAAGACGAAGTAGTCGGCGTCGTTCCAGTCGAAGCCGAAGTGCTCGGCAAGCTTCTTGATGGACTTGGGCGCGGTGGAGATGCCGAAGGCGAAGACGTCGATGCCCTTCATGTGAGCCTGCATGCGGTTCATCATCTTGCCTTCGTACTCCTGCTTTTCGAAGGTGGCAGGAGTGGCAGGGTTGCGGCAGCCGCCGTCGGGGATGATGATGGCATCGTAGCCGCTTCCGTCGGTGCCATAGTGGCATTGGATGAGGGGTGCAGATTCGTCGTACTCCAGTGCGGTGGCTGTGCCAGCCGAACCGAAGAGCGGGTCGCGTGGATAATATTCTGAAATCTTGTGCGCCTCGCCGGTGAGTAGCAGGGCGCGTCGAATGGTGCCATGCTGCAGCAGGGCAGCCACCTGGCTCATCCCATAGACCCAGCCGGAGCAACCGAGGGTGCAGTCGAAGGCATAGCATTCCTTGCTGAGACCCAGACGGTCCTGCAGGATGCATGCCGAGCAAGGCATGGGATAGTCAGGCGTCTGCGAGACGAAGATGAGCGCCTGTACCTCCTTGCGGTCCCAGCCGAGTTCGAGGAGCAGGTGGTCTGCTGCTTCATAGCAGAGGTCGGAAGTGCAGAGGGTCTCGGAGTCGCGACCCTCCTCCACGCCAGTTGAGGCGACGAAATCCTCGGGGCGGTAGTCTGCCGAGAAGTTGCCGAGGTTGTCAGGATGGAGGTTCGAGAAGCGGTTCTTCGGCACGGCAGCGCTCATGCCGGCAACGCGGACGTTCTGGAATTCGAGAAAAGCCATGGAAATTTACAATTGGACAATTTACCAATTTATTCCTCTGCCTCGGCTTTCGCCTTGACGACGTTGTAGAGATCCTCGACGGTCTTCACGCCCTTGATGTCGTCGCCCTTGATGACGACGTCGTACTCCTCGTCAATCATGGCGACGATGGAGAGGGCGATGAGTGATGACCATTCGTCGAGTGAGCGGATGTCGGTATCGGCTTTGATTTCGCTGGGGTCAGTGCTTTCGAACTGGTCTGCAATGTTCTGGATGAATTCGTTTAGTTCCATATTTAGTAGGTCGCTGTGCGACGTTGGTTTGTTACTTTGTTATTATGTTACTTTGTTTGTCGGTTTGTAGGTTTGTTCCTTTGTTGTCCTGCTGTTCTACAACAGGTCGATTTTCTTGGCAGGATTGCCGTGGACGTGGAGCCCGTCGGCGACATCTCGCATCACGACGCTGCCTGCCCCGACCTCGACGTGCGAGCCAATCTGCTTGTGACGGAGCAGCGAAGAGTGGGCATGCATTACTGATTCTTCGCCGATGCAGGCCTCTCCGCCTACGAAGACGTAAGCTTCGATGGAGGCATAGTCGTCGATGCGGGCATCGTGGCCGATGGTGCAGAGGCCATGGATCATCACATGGCTGCCGATGGTGACGTTGTCCGAGATGGAGGTCCAACTGGCGATGAACGAGCCTTCGCCAATCAGCGCAGTGGGGTTGACATAGGCATCGTGGCAGATGATGGTGTGGAAACGCGCACCTTTGGCTTTCAACAGCTCAGCGTAGTGCCGACGCCACTTCGACTCGCCCATGGCGACGAAGAAGACGTCGTCGGGCTGTATCTGGTAGTCTTCGACGGACGAGAGGATGCGGGGATACTGACCTCGCAGTCCGTTCAGCACATGGCTGTCGCTGTCGAGGAAGCCGCGTACGTCGACGTCGCCATTCTCGTAAGCTTCGGAGTGCATCACCGAAGCATAGACCTCGCGCCCCCATCCACGAGCTCCTACGATAAGCAAATGTTTCTTGCCCGACCCGGTGAAGGGCGCATATGCTTTCTTGCGAAACAGATTCATAATCACATGTCCGGGTACAGCTTCGCTATTGCCTGCCCCAAGGCGGAAGAGGACATCCCGAAGAAACCCGTAATTTGGCGCAAATATAGTAAAAATACATGTCTTTGGCAAATTATCGGTCAAAAAAAGTCATTGATGCAATTCTTTTGGCGTTAAACGGTTCAAAATGTTTACTCTTTGTGCCAATTTCGCTCATCAGAAGCAGGCTGGTGACAGCAAAAATCCCCAACCTTCGGAAAGATTGGGGATGAAGCGGTTCCTGCTGCGGTCGGGGGCAGAAAAGACCTGACGGCAGGGGATGGGTTACTTGTTGTTGATGTAGTTGACGATCCACTCGCCGACCTCCTTGGTGCCGTACTTGGCTCCGCCCTCGACCTGAATCTCAGGAGTGCGGACGTTCTGGTCGAGCGAAGCATCGACAGCCTCACGGATCAGTGCACCCTCGGCCTTGAGGTCGAAGTACTCGAAGAGCATGGCGGCAGAGAGAATCTGGGCCAATGGATTGGCGATGTTGAGGCCCTTGCCCTGAGGCCAGGAGCCGTGAATGGGTTCGAAGACGGGAGTGTGCTCGCCCGTAGAGGCCGAAGGCAGCAGGCCCATCGAACCGGTGATGCACGAACCCTCATCGGTGAGGATGTCGCCGAAGGTGTTCTCGGTGACCATGACGTCGAAGAAGCGTGGATCCTGGATCATGCGCATCGAAGCATTGTCGACATACATGAAGTCGGTGGTCACGTCGGGATACTCCTTCATCACCTCCTGGGCGACCTTGCGCCACAGGCGAGACGAAGCCAGCACGTTGGCCTTGTCGACCACGGTGACGTGGTGGCGGCGCTGGCGGGCGTACTGATAGGCGACCTTCAGGATGCGCTCCACCTCGGGACGCGAATAGTAGTTGGTGTCGAGGGCATCCTCCACGCCATTGGCGTTGATGGTGGGCTCCTGCTTCTTGCCGAAGTACATGCCGCCGGTGAGCTCACGGATGCAGATGAAGTCGGCTCCCTTGACGACCTCGTCCTTCAGAGGCGACTTGTGCACCAGGCAGTCGAAGGTGGTGACAGGGCGGATGTTGGCGAAGAGGCCAAGCTTCTTGCGCATGGCGAGCAGACCCTGCTCGGGACGTACCTTGGCATTGGGATTGTTGTCGAACTTGGGATCACCTACCGAGGCGAAGAGCACGGCATCAGCCTCCATACAGGTCTGGAAGGTCTCCTCGGGGAAAGGATCGCCCACCTCGTCGATGGCGTGAGCGCCGCAGAGAGCCTCCTTGAATGAGACTTCGTGACCAAACTTCTGGGCTACCGCCTTGACGACGGCGACGCCCTGCTCCATGATTTCCGGACCGATGCCATCACCGGCCAGAACAGCGATTTTGAGTTGCATAATTTTATTGATTTACAATTAGACAATTTACAAACTTACCATTTACTCCGTCTCGAGCAGATTGAGCATCTTGATGGTCGCCTTGATGGCGGCCTCAGTCTGATCGGCATCGAGACCGCGGGTGCGATAGACCTTGCCTTCGTACTCCCACGAGATGGCGGTCTGGACGAGGGCATCGGTACGACCTCCGGGCGGGATGGTGACCACGTAGTTGGTGAGCCAGGGGAAGGTGCGGTCGAGACGGTTGCGATAGATGTGACGCACGGCGCGGACGAAGGCGTCGTACATGCCGTCGCCCGTGGCTGATTCTTCGTACTCCTGACCGTCGATCTCCAGCTTCACGCATGCCTGTGGATGCAGTCCGTAGGCAGTTGAGACCATGTAGGAGACGAGGCGGATGCGGTCGCTCGGGGCATCGTGGTGCAGGACGTCGGCGACGATGTAGGGCAGGTCATCGATGGTGACGTGCTCCTTCTTGTCACCCATCTCGTTGATGCGCTTGGTGACACGGCGCATATCCGAGTCGGAGAGGCGGATGCCCAGTTGCGAGAGGTTCTGTTCGATGTTGGCTTTGCCCGACATCTTGCCCAGCGCATACTCGCGGCTGCGGCCGAAGCGCTCGGGCAGGAGGGGGTTGACGTAGAGCTTGCCCTTCTTGTCGCCGTCGGCATGGACGCCAGCCGTCTGGGTGAAGACGTTCTCTCCGACAATGGGGGTGTTGGCTGCCGTGGCGATGCCCGAGTAGCTCTCGACCATGCGCGAGATGTTGTTGATCGACTGCTCGATGACGCCGATGTGGGTGTCGGGCGCCATGTCGTTGAGCATGGCCACGACGCTCGAGAGTGAAGCATTGCCGGCGCGTTCGCCCAGACCATTGACCGTGGTGTGGATGCCACGTGCGCCTGCCTCGACAGCAGCCAGGACGTTGGCCACAGCCAGGTCGTAGTCGTTGTGGGCATGGAAGTCGAAGTGAAGCTCAGGATAACGCGTGGTCATCGAGAGCATGAACATGCGGGTCTGGTGGGGCGAGAGGACGCCGAGCGTATCGGGCAGCATGAAGCGCCGGATGGGCAGGTCGCGCAGTGCGTCGATCATGCCGAAGACGTACGACGCAGAGTCCTTCATGCCGTTCGACCAGTCCTCGAGGTAGATGTTGACGGCGAGCCCGGCCTCGTGAGCCTGCAGGATGTTGCGGCGCACGTCGGCCCAATGTTCCTGCGGCTGCTTCTTGAGCTGGCCGAGGCAATGACGCTCGGAGCCCTTGGTCAGCAGGTTGATGACGTGGGCTCCGGCTCGGCAGATCCAGTCGATGGAGGCTCCATTGTCGCAGAAGCCGAGCACCTCGATACGGTCGATGCAATTCGCTTCGACGGCCCATTGGCAGACCTTCTGGACACAGGCAAATTCGCCTTCGCTGACGCGAGCCGAGGCTATCTCGAGACGATCGACATGGACCTCCTCGATGAGCTTGCGGGCAATGGAGAGCTTCTCGGGCGCGCTGAACGCTACGCCCGAGGTCTGCTCGCCATCACGCAGGGTGGTGTCAAGGATTTCGATATTCATCGTTCTATAGTTGCTATAGGCTCTACAGGCTTCTATAGTATCTAAATAGTATCTATAGGGTCAATAGAGTCTATAGACATAGAGTTACCTGGACTGCTCGTATGCCTCGATGGCGTCCTTCTTCGACAGCAGGTAGTCGATGTCGTCGTAGCCGTTGAGGAGGCAATACTTCTTGTAGCCGTTGATGTCGAACTTCTCACTGTGACCGGTAGCCTCGTTGGTGACGGTCTGGTTGGGTACGTCGACGGTGACGATGGCATTAGCGTCAGCGGCAACCGAGGCCAGCAGTTCCTGACGGAACTCCTCGCTGACGATGACAGGCAGGACGAAGCAGTTGAGCAGGTTGTTGCGGTGGATGTCGGCGAACGATGACGAGATGACCACGCGGGCGCCATAGCCGGCGATAGCCCAGGCAGCATGCTCACGGCTGGAGCCGGAGCCCCAGTTCTTGCCACCGATGATGATCTCGCGGCGACCCTCGGCAGGCGTCTCGTTGAATGGAGCCTGATTCATCACGAAGCCGGGTACGGGCTGGTTCAGGGCATCGTAGCGGATGTCGTGCATGAATGCCTCGCCGTAGAACTTCGGGTCACGGGTCGTGAAGGCCAGGTAGCGGGCGGGGATGATGTTGTCGGTGTTGTTATTGTCGATGTTGATGGGCAGACAGGTCGACTTGATGACATTGAAGGGCTTGTGGGCTGCACTCTTGCCTTCTGCAGTATTGGACAGAGTAGCGGTGCTGATGCCAAAGGCTTTCATCGGGCACTTGTCAGGAAGGGTGGCGGTCACCTTACGAACTTCGGCTGGAGCATTGATTTCAGCCAACATGGTGCGAGGATCGGTAACTACGCCAGTGATGGCACTCGCAGCCACGGTGAGAGGCGAAGCCAGGATGGTGCGGGCACCGGGACCTTGACGACCTACGAAGTTGCGGTTGGAGGTCGAGATGGCGAGCTTGCCGGCAGGCACCTTGTCGGGATTCATGGCGAGGCATGCCGAGCAGGAGGGCAGTCGCAGTTCGAAGCCTGCCTCCTCGAGTACCTTGTCGATGCCTTCGTCGATGATCTGCTGACGTACGAGCCACGAGCCTGGTACGAGCCATGCCGTGACCGAGTCGGCCTTCTTCTTGCCCTTGACGACCGAAGCGAAGGCGCGGAAGTCCTCGATGCGGCCGTTGGTGCAGGCGCCCAGGAAGCAGTAGTCGACAGGTGTGCCCTCGAGCTTCTGACCGGGCTGGAACTGCATGTAGTCGAGCTGCGAGAGGAACTGCTTCTGTTCGGCTTCGCTCATGTCCTCGGTAGTGGGGATGCACTCGTCGATGGCGATGCCGGCACCAGGATTGGTGCCGTAGGTGAGGCGGGGCTTGATGTCCTCGGCGCGATAGGTGACCTCGCGGTCGAAGACGGCGTCGTCGTCGCTCTTGAGCTTCTTCCACTCGGCAACGGCCTTGTCCCATGCCTCGCCCTTAGGAGCGTATTCGCGGTCCTTGAGGTAAGCGAAGGTGACCTCGTCAGGAGCAATCAGACCGGCACGCGAACCCATCTCGATGGAGAGGTTCGACAGGGTCAGACGGCCCTCCATCGACATCGAGCGGATGGCGGAGCCAGCGTACTCGACAGCATAGCCTGTAGCGCCTGAAGTGGTCATCTGTGCCATGATGTAGAGGGCGACGTCCTTGGCGGTGACGCCTGGCTGCAGTTCGCCCTCCACGTTGATGCGCATGGTCTTGGGCTTGGACTGCAGGATGCACTGCGAGGCGAGCACCTGTGCGACCTCCGAAGTGCCGATGCCCATGGCAATGGCACCAACGGCACCGTGGGTCGAGGTGTGCGAGTCGCCGCAGACGATAGTCATGCCGGGCAGCGAGAGTGCCTTCTCGGGACCGACGACGTGGATGATGCCGTTGTCGTTGGTGCCCATGGCGAAGTGCTTGATGCCGAATTCGGCGCAGTTGCGGGCGAGTGTCTCGACCTGCTTGCGGCCGATGGGGTCGCCGATTTCGAGTTGTTGGTCACTGGGGGTATTGTGGTCGGGCATTGCCACGACGTGGTCGGGGCGCAGAGCCTGGATGCCCTTGTCGCGCAGGCTGTCGAATGCCTGAGGAGACGTCACCTCATGGGCGAAGAGCCGATCGATATAGAGTTGGGTGGGGCCGTCGGTAACGTTCTGCACGACGTGCGAGTCCCAGATTTTGTCGAAGAGAGTATTCATAGTTGGAAGGAGTTTTTTTCTAGTTCTTGACTAAGTCTTTTCTAGTTTTTGGGCTAGTTTTTCCCTAGGTCTTGGCTAGGCTACTTAGTGCTTGAATTTGTTGATGCAGTCGATGTAGGCTTCGATGCTGGCGGTGACGATGTCGGTGTCGGTGCCGAAGCCGTAGTAGACGTGGTTGTCGTGCTCGACCTGCATGTGGACCTTGCAGAGGTCGTCCGAGCCCTTTGAGATGGCTTGGATGGTCATCTCCTTGAGCGTCATCTCGCGGTGGATGATCTGCTTGAGTGCCTTGATGGAGGCGTCGACAGGGCCATTTCCGATACCGGCAGCCTCGAAGAGTTCGTTGGCGATCTTGAGACGGATGGCGGCGATAGGAGTGACGCCCTTGCCGGTGGTGACCTGCAGCGACTCGAGCTGGATATGGTTGTCCTCGGCACGGTCGGCACCGACCAGCATCAGCAGGTCGTCGTCGTTGAGTTCCTTCTTCTTGTCAGCCAGGCGGAGGAATTCCTCATAGGTCTTGTCGAGCTTCTCGCCCTCCACCTCGATGCCGAGGATCGAGAGGCGGTGACGCAGCGCGGCACGACCCGAGCGGGCGGTCAGCACGATGCTGTTCTCGTCGATGCCCACATCCTTGGGGTCCATGATCTCGTAGGTCTGTACGTTCTTGAGCACGCCGTCCTGATGGATGCCGCTGGAGTGAGCGAAGGCGTTCTTGCCGACGATGGCCTTGTTGGGCTGCACGGGCATGTTCATCAGCGATGACACGAGACGCGAAGTGGGCCAGATCTTGGTGGTGTTGATGTTGGTCGTCACGGGCATCGTGGCCTGATGACACTTGATGATCATGGCAATCTCCTCGAGCGAGGTGTTGCCGGCGCGTTCACCGATGCCGTTGATGGTCACCTCGACCTGACGGGCGCCGTTCTGGACGCCCGAGATGGTGTTGGCGGTCGCCATGCCCAGATCGTTGTGGCAGTGGGTCGAGAGAATAGCCTTGCCAGCAGCGAGGCCGTCGACGTGCTCCATCAGATACTTGATCTTCTCACCGAACTCCCAAGGCATGCAGTAGCCGGTGGTGTCGGGGATGTTGATGACCTTGGCTCCAGCCTTGACCACAGCATCGACGACGCGGGCGAGGTACTCATTCTCGGTGCGGCCGGCGTCCTCGGCATAGAACTCCACCTCATCGACATCCTTGCCGGCAGCATACTTGACGGCAGCCACGGCACGTTCGATGATTTCCTCGCGTGTCGAATTGAACTTGTACTTGATGTGCGAATCGGAAGTGCCGATGCCGGTGTGGATGCGCTTGTGCTTGGCGTACTTGAGCGCCTCGGCAGCCACGTCGATATCCTTCTGCACCGCACGTGTCAGGGCGCAGATGGTGGGCCATGTAACGGCCTTCGAAATTTCAACTACGGAATTGAAGTCGCCTGGGCTTGAGATAGGGAAGCCGGCTTCGATGATGTCTACTCCCAGTTGCTCGAGTGCTTTTGCCACCTGGATCTTCTCCACGGTGTTGAGCTGGCATCCGGGCACTTGCTCTCCGTCACGAAGTGTCGTGTCGAAGATGTAAAGACGGTCACTCATAACAAATACCTTTGTAAAATATACGAACTATATGAATAATGCGAAAGAGAGGAGGTGTAGCGGCATACACCTTTTAAATATATATATAAAGAGAAGAAGCGCGAGTGAGGAGCCTTACCCACTCCTCACTCGAGAGGGGAATCAGAGGGCGCCACCCAGCGTGTAGATGTACTGGAAGTACTGCTTCATCGAGTCGCGCTTCACCTTGATGGCGGTAGGCAGGATATAGTTGCTGACCGACAGGACGGCACTCGACTGCGAGCTGGTAGTGACATCGACGGGTATGATAGCCATGTGGATGGTGTAGCGGTCGAGGGCATCTGCCACGAGCGTGCGGATGCCGTCGCGGTTGCTGGTGTAGTCGGCGTCGGAGTACTGCTGCAGCGTCGCCAGGTCCATCTCCGGCAGGAATGCCTTGGGCTTGACCGCCTTGATCTGCTTGGCCCATTGCATGGAGGTCAGGGTCAACTCCTTGTTCCAACTGCCGTTGCTCTTCTCTTCGGCAAGGCCGGTGAAGAGCGAACTGAGGTTGCCGAAGCTGTAGTAGTAGATGTAGTTCGAGATGGAGTCGGCTACATAAGAGCCGATGGCGGCAATCTCGTCATCGGGCACGCGGCTCTCCTCGAAGAACTGGTTCATCCTGGTCTCCTCGATCAGCATGACGCGCGAGGCAGGGGTGTTGGAGAGCAGGGCGCCCTGTGGCTTCTCGCACATCAGCGAGAAGTTGGCACCGTTGAGGAAGTAGGCCGAGTCGTGGCGCTGCTCGTCGTCCATCATGCGGCGTATTGCCTTGCCGACGGGCAGGTCGATGGTGCCGTAGTAGCCTTGGGGCGAAGTGATGTAGGCGTGGTCCGTGTCCGAGAGGCGTTCGTCCTTCTTGATGTCCTTCAGGTCGAGGCTCGACATCTGCACGACGTCGGGGGTGACAGCCATGTACTGGACGTGCGAGGTGACGTATGCCGAGGCGCCGGTATCGGTGGCATTGCGCAGCAGCGTGCCGTCCTTGTAGTACTTGTGGTACGAGCGGTAGTAGAACCAGATGGCGGTGTTGTAGACCTTGATGATCGAACCGTCACCGAACGTAGGCTGTACGGCCACGCCCGACAGGAAGTTCTCGCGCATCGTCTCGATGTCGGCGAAGATGTCCTTGTAGTCGTAGTTCCGCTTGCCCTCCTCATCGCGTGCGATGGCTGCCTCGACGATCTTGCGGTAGAACTTGTCCTTCAGTTCGTCCGACAGGCGGACCTCGATGTAGGGCAGGTAGCTGTCGAGACTGCGCACCGAGTCGCTCAGTACGCGGTTGGCGGCGGTGTATGCCTTGGTCGCGAGCAGGTTGTCCTTACTGTAGTACTTCGAGAAGTCGGTGTTGCTGTAGAAGGCGCTCTCGGGCTCCTTCTCGAGGCGTGCATCCTTGTTGAGCGCGTAGACGCTCAGCTTCATTGGGGTCAATGAGTCGCCGTAATAGGTGTTGTAGTAGATGCGCAGGGTCAGTGAGTCGAGCGTATTGTCGATCAAAGAGTCGAAGTGCGAAGTGTAGATGCCCTTCGTATCCAGTCCCAGTGCCCGAGGCGCGGAGGTGCGAAGGATGTCGAAGGTGAGTGAGTCGCTGCTCGACTCGTTGAGCGAGATCTTGGTGCTCGCATAGAACTGGGCCAGGTAGCCAGCCTCGACACTGCCGTATTCGGGGTCGGTGATGTTGCCGAGCAGGGGATAGCCTGTGCGGACATAGATGGAGTCGCGATAGCCGGTAGCGACTGCGGTCTGCAGTGTGTCGGTCTTGATGTGAATGACGTCGCTCTCAGGCATCGTGGTGTAACCCACGTCCATGAGACGATCCTCGCAGGAAGTTGCTGAAACAAGTATGCACAGAGCCGAAGCGAGCGTCATGAGCTGCTTGGCCACGTTGATAGACAGTTTCACTTGTGATTTAGAGAATTGATTTGTATTGATTGTTTGATACTGGCACCATACCTATAGCACAATGGGCACCAGGGGATTATTCTTCTTCGTCAGCAGGATTGGAGTTGAACAGTTCGAAGAACTGGTCATATTTCTTCGCGTCGAGTTCCTCTTCGGTCGCGTTCAGGACCTTGACATCGCGGCTTTCGGCATATTCGCGCACGGCATCGGCCTCAGGCGTCTGGTCGGAGATGATGAGTCCGTCGCAGAACTTGACGGCGAGCTTGCAGAGCGCGGTGTAGTCGACGGGCTTGTCTTTCGTCTCGACGATGTCCGCCTTGAGCACGCCTTCGCGCTTGATGGTGTGGTAGACGTTGCCCGCCAGATGTCCCTGGAAGCCGTTGTCGAACATGTCGAACACCACCTTGCAGCCGCGGAAGCAGGGATCCTCGCCGAAGGTCTTCTTGATGTAGATGGGGGCGATGGCGGAGAACCAGCCCTGGCAATAGACCACGTCGGGCTTCCAGCGGAGCTTGCGGATGGTTTCGATGACGCCACGTGCAAAGAAGACGCAGCGCTCAGCGTTGTCGCTGTACTCTCCGTGCTTGCCCGCATACTTTTCGCGGTGCGAGAAGAACTCATCATTATCGATGAAGTAGACCTGCATTCGTGCTTGCTGGATGGATGCCACCTTGATGATGAGTGGATGGTCGGTCTCGTTGATGATGAGATTCATTCCTGAGAGCCTAATCACCTCGTGCAGCTGGTTGCGACGCTCGTTGATCTGTCCGAAACGTGGCATGAAGATGCGGATCTCGTGTCCGGCTTCTTGCATGCATTGTGGCAGGCGTCGCCCGATGCTCGACATACGGTCCTCAGGGAGGTAAGGCATGACTTCGGTGGTGATGAAAAGGATCTTGGTTTTGTTCATATTTCTGGTCTTCTCCTTTGGTTTGTTCTTTAGAGAATTGGCGCAAAGATACGGATTTTTTTCGAATTAAACTAATTTTTCGGCCAAAAAACGTTTTTACGCGTACATTTTTAAATGATTTTTTGAGTTTTTGCCCAATGGATACTTAAATTTTAACTCAAAATGGCATGCGTCCTGACCTCTCGCCTGCAGGTTACCCGTTCGCTTCGAGAAATGACGGAAAGATGGGATGAAATGATGCGTGAAATGTGTCAAATAGATTGAATGAAGGCTAAAATGCTTTCAAAAGATGCGTAAATTGGACGAAAAATGGACGAAATACGACAAAATGCAAAAATAATTGAGAAAAAATTTGGAAATTTCGTCGAAACCCCTTATCTTTGCACCGCGAAACAGGAGAAACGCCCCGCGGGCAACCAAAGAATCGCAAAGAGAAATCCAACCCTATTAATCTCTAAATTGTATTGTGTTATGAAAAAGGTATTTTCTGTTACAGCTCTCGCCCTTGTAGGCATGAGCATGATGACTGCGGCTTATGCCGAGGAGCCAGAGCGTGCCGTGACGCTCGAGGCAGGTGCTGATCTGGTAAGTTCTTACATCTGGCGTGGCCAGGAGTGCGGCGGATTCAGTGTACAGCCTACCGCCACCATCACTTGGAACCGACCGGGCCTGAGCCTCAATGCCTGGGCTTCGGCTGAACTGTTCGAGTCGGGCGAAGATGCGCTCAATATGACCGAGTTCGACCTTGCCCTCTCATGGAGCCCCATCGAAGCTCTGAGCATCGGCGTGACCGACTATTATTTCTTCGGCGACAAGTATTTCGGCACCTGGAGCTTCAATCGTTCCTCTTCGCATACGCTTGAGGCGAACCTGTCGTATGACTTCGGTCCTGTCAGCCTCGGCTGGAACACGGTGCTGGCTGGCTCGGATGTCAACTCGAAGGACGAGCGCGCCTATTCCACCTATGTCGAGGTAAGTGCCCCCTGGAAGCTCGGCGGCGTGGAGGGTTCGGCCTCCGTCGGCGCCTGCCTCTGGGATGACGGCTTCACCACCTGCGAGAAAGGCTTCAAGGTCTGCAATGTCTGCCTGCAGGCCAACAAGGAGCTCTTCAAGATTCCCTTCTACGGTCAGATTATTTCCAATCCTTCGACCGATAAGGTTTACTTCGTCGTCGGTGTGACTTTCTGAGGCTTGCCTATTGCTTGTATATATCTATTTCAGAATTGCATTTTGCCAGTGGGTGGCAGGATGAATTCCTCTCTTGGCCCGGTCCTTCCTCGGATCGGGTCTTTCCTTGTTCTTCAGGGGTGAGTCCATGCCTCTTTTGTGCCCGCTGAATGCTCGTCAGATTGCAAAACGATGCTTGCAAATTGCTCCGATAACGAACGAAATCGAAGAACATTGCAAGAAAATCGAAAAAAGTGGGCAGAAAATTTGGAAAAATGAAGATTCTCCGCTATCTTTGCACCTACAAAAATCAAGACATAGATACGCAGAAGATTAATCCTATCACACTTTTAAGGTATTATGAGCAATTTGAGATTTGATGCCGTCGAGGCTGCCTTCAAGAAGCATGCTGTCGAAGTGGAGGTGCCCAAGGGACGTCCATCGGAATATTTCGGCGAACTGGTATTCAATCGTGAGAAGATGCAGAAGTATCTCGACTCGCGCACCCTGCACGCCCTGCTGGACTGCATCGACAACGGTCATCCGCTGGATCGCACCGTAGCCGACGGCGTCGCCGCCGGTATGAAGCAGTGGGCCATGGAGCATGGCGTCACCCATTGCTGCCACTGGTTCCAGCCACTCACCGAGACCACAGCCGAGAAGCACGACTCCTTCATGGAGTACGACTGGAAGGGCGGCATGATCGAGGAGTTCGAGGGCAAGTCGCTCGTGCAGCAGGAGCCCGATGCCTCGAGCTTCCCCTCGGGCGGCATCCGTGCCACTTTCGAGGCGCGCGGCTACACCGCCTGGGACCCCACGTCGCCCGTCTTCATCATGGACGACTGCCTCTTCATCCCCACCATCTTCATCTCTTATACGGGTGAGGCGCTCGACTACAAGGCACCGCTCAAGAAGTCCATCAAGGCTATCAGCGACGCTGCCATCCCCGTCTGCCAGCTTTTTGACCCCGAGGTCAACAAGATCACAGTCAACCTCGGCTGGGAGCAGGAGTACTTCCTCGTCGATGACAACCTCTTCGCCGCCCGTCCTGACCTGCGCGCCACGGGCCGTACCCTGATGGGCCACGGCTCGTCGAAGAACCAGCAGATGGACGACCACTACTTCGGACAGATACCCACCCGTGTGCAGGCATTCATGAAGGACCTCGAGATCCAGGGCCATCGCCTCGGCATCCCGATGAAGACGCGTCACAATGAGGTCGCCCCCAACCAGTTCGAGTTCGCCCCCATCTTCGGCGAGTGCAACCTCGCCGTCGACCAGAACATGCTCATCATGGGCGTGATGAAGAAGCTGGCGCGCAAGCATGGCTTCCGCGTCTTGCTCCATGAGAAGCCCTTCGAGGGCATCAATGGTTCAGGCAAGCACAACAACTGGTCGCTCTCGACCAATACTGGCGTCATCCTCTACGCTCCCGGCAAGGACCCGATGTCGAACCTGCAGTTCGTCACCTTCTTCGTCAACACGCTCGAGGCACTGCGCCGTCATGGCGCACTGCTCAAGGCCAGCATTGCCTCCGCCACCAACGCACACCGCCTGGGCGCCAACGAGGCGCCGCCCGCCATCATCTCCGCCTTCCTCGGCAAGACCATGACCGACGTCTTGCGCAAGCTCCTCACCGTCAGCGACGACGCCGACATCGTCATCGCCGGCAAGCATGCCTACGACCTCGGCCTCGTCGAGATCCCCGCCATCTTCATCGACAACACCGACCGAAACCGCACCTCGCCCTTCGCCTTCACGGGCAACCGCTTCGAGTTCCGTGCCGTCGGCTCGAAGGCCAACTGTTCGGCTGCGATGACCACGCTCAACACCATGGTGGCTGAGCAATTGCTCGACTTCAAGGTGCTCGTCGACCGTGAGATGGCTGCCGGCGCCTCGGTCAAGGTGGCTGTGATGAAGAGCCTCAAGCCCATCATTGCCCGCATCATCGACACTGTCTGCTTCGACGGCAACGGCTACAGCGACGAGTGGCAGCGCGAGGCGCAGAAGCGCGGCCTCGACACTGAGCGCTGCGTGCCCAAGATGTTCCTCGAGAACGTCAAGCCCGATGCGGTGGCGATGTTCGAGCGGCTGGGCGTCTTCACCAAGGCGGAACTCCATGCCCGCAACGAGGTGAAGTTCGAGACCTATGCCAAGCTCGTCCAGATCGAATCGCGCGTCTTGGGCGACCTCGCCATCAACCACATTATCCCTGCCGCCATGCAGTACCAGTCGCAGCTCCTCAAGAACGTGGCGATGATGAAGCAACTCTTCCCCGCTACGTGGGAGGAACTCTCGGCACCCGAGATTGCCCTCATCAAGCGCATCGCTGCCTACAATGCCGAGATCAAGCAGCGCGTCGATGCTATGGTGGATCGCCGCAAGGTGACCAACAAGATGGTCGATGGCTACCAGAAGGCGATGGCCTACTACGACATCGCCGAGTCGTTCCAGGCTATCCGTCGCCCCATCGACAAGCTCGAGGAGATCGTCGACGACAACATCTGGCCGATGCCCAAGTATCGCGAACTGCTCTGGATACGATAAGTCGCTGCATTCAGATGCAGAGCTATTAGTTCCGAGTTATTAGTTATCAGTTATTATCGATGAGAAAGCTGTTTGTAATCATTCTACTGACGCTCGTATTGACTCCCGCCTGGGGCCAATATGAGCGTCAGGTGCGTAAGATAGACTTCCAGGACTATTATCGCAATGCGAACTATGACGAGACGCTGGTGCCCGCGTACGAACTCCCAGACCCCCTGCTCTGCCTCGACGGCACCCGCGTCGAGACTGTCGAACAGTGGGAACAGCACCGTCGTCCCGAGTTGATGTCGCTGCTTGAGACCTACATGTACGGCCGCGCTCCTCTGCCCGATGCTACGTTCCGTTGGGAAGTAGTCCGTACCGACCCCACTTTCCGCGGGGGCAAGGCTACGCGCCGCGACGTCATCCTGCATCTCACAGCCGAGGGTCCCGCCGTGCCACTCTGCATCGTCGTGCCCAATGAGGGCAAGTCGGGCAGTCGCAGGCGAGACGAGCGCCGACCTGCCTTCCTCGCGCTCAGTTTCCACGAGAACGACTCCATCTGGCAGTCCGAACGTGCCATGCAGAGCTGGTGCCCCGACACGCTGCTGGCGCATGGTTATGGACTCGTGACCTTCCATTATACCGATGCCGAACTCGACAAGGCGAGCGACCAGTTCCGTCGCTCGGCACTTCACAAGCATTACTATCAGGCAGGTCAATCCTATCCCTTGCCTGACGAGTGGGGCGCCGTCGCCTGCTGGGCATGGACGCTGAGCCGTGCCATGGATTATCTGGAGACCGACGACCTCGTCGATGCCCGTCGCATTGCCCTGCTCGGACATTCGCGTCTCGGCAAGGCGGTACTCTGGGCAGGCGCCATCGACCAGCGCTATCGCGTCGTCATCCCGGTCAATTCGGGTTGTTGCGGTGCTGCGCTGTCGCGTCGCTGTGTAGGCGAGACGGTGGAGTGCGTCAATGAATTCAATCCGCAATGGTTCTGTCAGAACTTCCTGCAGTTCAGCCATCGCGAGTCATTGCTCCCCTTCGACCAGCATGAGGTCATTGCCATGATTGCTCCTCGTCCTGTCTATATCGCCAGCGCAGAGGACGACAATTGGGCAGATCAGCGCGGCGAGTTCCTCGCTGCTAAGGCGGCTGAGCCTGTCTATGCGCTCTATGGCCTGTCGGGCATCATGACTGCAGGCGCCACTGCCTCCCCCGGCTCCGTGTCAGGCGGCACTGCCTCCGTCTCTGATCTCCAGGTTGTCACCGACCTCCCTGCCGTCGATACTCCAGCCTCTGCTGGCGCCATTGCCTATCATATCCGTCGGGGTCCGCATGCGGTGCTTCCTTACGATTGGCAGCAGTTCATCCACTTCGCCGACCGCTTCTTGAAATAAAAGCGCGGTAGCGATATTCTGGAGCAAGACATACAATCTGCGCGGAAACTGAATGTCCTTCACCCTCAAGACATACAATCTGCGCGGAAATTGAATGTTCTTCACTCGCAAGACATACAATCTGCGCGGAAATTGAATGTCTTTCACTCGCAAGACATACAATCTGCGCGGAAATTGAATGTCTTTCATCCGTCTGGGGTCAGTCTTGAATTCAAGATTGGCCTCTGCCGTTTGAAGAAGGTTGAGTCTCGTCTATAACTGGACTTCCTCGAGACTCTAATAGTTGTTAATGTGGTTGAAGTTTTTAGGTGAGTCTCCTATAATGTTAGATAACTTTTAACGTCTTTATTATATTTATGCAAAAATTATATATATTGCTGATTGCGATTTTGTCGCTCGTCTTTTCAATCTCTTCATGTGATGAAGACGATGATATAATTAACTTGCAACTGGTAGTGGAGATAGATTCTGTCCCGGGTGAGTATTTTGATATGGCTACCGGAGAGAGTATGCCTGGCATGTGGGTGACAGAGGAGGGTAAAAACGATTGGAAGTTGTGGTCGCAAACTCGTATCTCTGGATTTACTTATGAGGAGGGCTATTACACGAGGTTGGAGATTATCAAGAAGAAATCCAAGAACCCGAGCGGCGTTGACGGAGAAGCTCCATCAGAATGCCAACTGCTCAAAATACTTGAAAAGAAACAGTCCGATTCGGTCAGAACGAAATAATCCGCGCTCTGATCAGAATCATTTGACTTCCACCATCACCACCGATTCGCCTGCCTGGAGGTCCAACGTGTAGTTGCCGTCAGTGTCATGTGTGAGGCTGGAGAGAGTGCCGTCGGCGGTGTGATAGAGGGAGAGGGCAGGAGCTGCGGTCTTGAAGACCACGCGCTGCGGTTGCTCGGTGACGTTGGCAAGGAAGAAGAGGTCCCGGCCATCGACCAGACGGTGGGTATGCACTACGGCGGAGTCGCCCTCGAGGATTTCGAGCGGACGGGAGAGGCCGAAGGCGTGAGGGAGAATCTGTACACCTTGTTGCTCGAACTCCTTAAGCTGCGCCTGTGAGGCCGCTGAGATGTAGGCATCGTCGGCAATGAGTAGGGCGCTGTAGGTGATGCCATCGGGTGTGATGAGACGACCGTCAGGGGTCGTGGAGAGGCGATGCTGTAGCGCATCGCCCGTGCAGACGTCCCAGTCGAGGCCGTGCAGTCCGTGGGGCAGGCGATGGGTCAAGGTCTTAATGGGCAGGTCGTCGCCCAGATAGACCAATACGTCGGGCGCTGGCTTGCCCAGACGCAACATCAGCATTGAGCGGTCGAGTGCCATCCACATCGGACGCATCGCCTCCCATTGCGGATTGCTGCGGTTGATGGCATAGGCGCGGCCTGCGATGTAGGGCTCTGAGGGATGGGGCATCGGCAGGTGGGGCGTGGCACAGACCACCATCTCCTGTGCACCCAGCGACAGAGCGATGTCGGCCACGCGCTTCAGCGTCAGGGGTGTGTCCTGGTACGTCGCGTCAGTCATCGCCTCGGCGCTTGCTATCGGCTTGCCGTAGAGGTGGCAGGCCGAGGAGCCGTCCTTCACGTCGTAGGCTCCATCGGTCTGGTAGGCCCAGAATTCGGTCTGCGGCTTGTCCACCACCTGCTTCACGCTCACGGCATCGCCCGTGATGCAGAGGCCGTTGCCGATGGCCTGTGCGGTGAAGGTGAGCCCGTTCTGCGTCGCCAGGCGCTGGAAGATGCCGTAGTAGTTGTCGCGCATCAGGTCGCCCACCGTCTGTCGCAGGTCCTGCAGCACCTGCCGCGTCTTCTCGACCGAGTCGATGATGTAGCCTGCCAGCATCGGCAGATATGGCTGCAGGTCGTAGCCACGACGCTTCTGGAACTCTTCGAGCATACGTGGCGTCCAGTTCTGCGAGCCTCCCTCGTGCGAGTCCATGCAGACACCCTCCACCCAGCAGGTACCCTCGGCACGCAGCGTGTCGAGGATGGGTTGCATGTAGCTGTTCCAGTGCAGCGTGGCAGCCTCGGCCGAGAGCTTGTCGCATTCGTAGCCCAGCAGGTTGGCGCGGCCGTGCTTCGACTTGGCTCCGGTGAGTACGGCAGCCAGTCGCAACACGCGCCATTCCCCTCCCTCGGGTGCCTTCCATTGCAGTCGGCCCTCCTTCACGAAGGGAGTGAGGTCGATGATCTCCGAGGCAGCCACCACTTCACCAGCCGTATAGGCAGGGGTGAGATCCGTCTCGGTGAAGTCGCTCTGCAAGGCTGCGCGCTCCTCCCAGCGGTCCAGCTTGGCCGCGGCGCCCATGCTCCAGCTGCGGAGCAAGGTGTCGCCGTAATACTTCACGCGGAAGTGGCGCGCCCGGATGGCAGGGAAGGCCGTGGTGCGGTAGGAGTAGCCTCCGAGACTGCTGTACATCGGCTGCAACTCCACGACGTCCTGCCAGCTGACGCTGTCCATGCTCGCCTGCAGCATGCCGATGGGCGCGGCGGTCTTGAAGAGCGCTCCACTGAAGGGCCTCGGCCCCTCCTGCATGGTCTCCAGGGTCTCCTGCTCGAGGACGGCGTCTGGTATCTGCATCGCTCCGTTGCGCCCTTTGCCTCGCGCCACATAGCGAGCCGTGAAGTGGCGATAGACGTCAGGTTCCGAGTCTTTGACAGGGAGGGCCATGATGGCAATGTCGCGGACGTAGCCGCGCGTGCCGTCGATGACTGGCAGCTCGGCGTCCACCTTCTCACCGCCCTTCACCGTCATCTCGGCAGCTGCCACGCGTTGCATGGCATGTTCGGGGTCGATCCATCGTCCGCCGGCCACGTAGCCGTTCGAGATGTTGAGCTCGAACGAGAGCCCCACGCGATGTGCCTCGCGGGCGGCAAACTTCAGGTGATGCCACCACTCGGGCGAGAAGCCCTCTTCTGGTTCACGGTTCATAATGCACGATGCACGATTATTACCATCACCAGCAGAAACATTCAATTGTGCATTGTGCCTTGTGAACCGTGCATCAGATTCTGCATTCCGTCGTGCAGTGGCAGGCCGATGGTTCTGGTCGTAATAGACCACGCCGCCGAAGCCAGCCTCGCGGAGCGCCTCCACGTCGGCGGTGATGCCAGCGTCGGTGGTGGCCTCGTAGCCAAAGAACCACCAGGTCTTGATCCGGCAGTCGTCCTGGGGATGGGCAAATTCTTCAGCAGTGGGTAGCGATTGAGCGCTGAGCGCAAAGAGGGCAAGTGATAGTCCCAGGGTCAGTAATGGCGTCTTCATCGAGAAAGAAGGTAAAGAGGTTTCAAGAGATGGTGCGAAGATAAGGCTTTTGAACGAAATCGCCAAACGGGTGGGAGGAAGCAGGACGAGATTTAATGTTATATAACTAACCAGATTCGATATTGGCAATTGGAGATAATGAAACGTGAACGAAAATGTCGTTCCTTCACAAATCGGCAAAATTGAGTTCGTTCGCTCGATTTTGCCGATTTGTTTGCATGATTTTCGCTCCGCACCACGGTGCTCGGTCACATCGTCGATGGCATCAACGAATACGGCCTCGTCATCCACATGCAAGACAATCTCCTGCAGACCGAAGATGACTATAACCGCTTCATGACCGAATCGCCCTCGGCAGTGGGCATCGAGCGCTACACGCTCCTCACTTCGCAGCTGGCTGACGTCCATGACGCCCACCGAGAATGGCGGCTACTTCGCGCAGGGACGGCTGCGGTTCCAGAGATGATGACTATTGTGCTTTCACCCACCACACGCATCGATCCGTCAGGCGCTGGCGGCCATGACGGCCACGCACCTCGATCGTATTGCGGCCCTCGCGCAGCGTGACGCCTACGAAGCGGCAGACGCGAATCTCGTCGGCCTCGACCTCGGCGACCTTCCGGCCGTTGACGTAGAGGGTGGCAGAGGGGCAGTTGGTATAGACTTTGATGTCGGTCGTCGTCTGTGTGCGCTCGGTGAAGCGACGCGAGGCGATGTAGAGCATCGGAGCGGGATTCCAATTGGCCTTGTAGAAATAGAAAGCATCCTTGCGGGTCTGGCGATCATGGGTCACCAGGCCCTTCGTATTGATGTTGTCGAGGCCTCCCTCGCTCCAGCCAGGCACGATGAAGTCGAACATTGCCCAGACGAACGAGCCCCACAACTGGTCGCGATGATGGAGGATGGTGCGCCAGTCCTCCTCGTGGACGTAGCATTGCCACTCCTCGGGATGGAACGGTGCATTCATCGTCTTCATCAACTGTTCGGGCAGGGGCGTGTCCAGGTGATGCTCGATGTTGCCACCCGCGCCGTATTCGCTCAGTGCAAAGCGACGTCCACTGATCTCACACGAACGGTAGTCCATCCACTCTCCGAAACCCTCGACGCGCCCTCGGTTCTGCTCCTCGTAAGGCCAGCGCAGCATCCAGTACCAGCCGGGGTAGTTGTTACAGGCAGGGGCATCAGGCATGCCGTCATAGTAACGATTGCCCTTGTTGCTCGCCGAGACGGAGAGACGGCCGTCGTCGGCACTCCTTATTATGCTGAAGAGTTCATCGAGCAGACCACCCTGCTGGTTCTCCTCGGGGTGATCGAGTTCGTTGAAGACGCCCCACCATGCCACCGAGGGGTGATTGCCCAGTTGCTTCAGCATCTCGGTCAGATAATTGACCGAGTTGTGACGAAAGTCTTCGCTGTTGCGTATCTCGTTGACCAACGAGAGCTCATCCCACACGAGGAAGCCCATCGAGTCGGCCAACTGATGCACCTGTTCGCTCTGCGGATAGTGCGCCATGCGGATGGCGGTGACGCCCATCTCCTTCATCAGCTGCATGTCGCGCAGGTCGTCGTCGTACGAGAGTGCCCAACCCTTGTCCCGGAGGTCCTGATGGCGACTCACACCGTAGATGGGGTAGGGGTGTCCATTGAGCGTGATGCCCTCCTCCTGGGTCAAGGCGATGTCGCGGAAGCCAAAACGCTGCATCACTACGTCGCGCAGCGTGTCGCCCTCGTAGAGTTCGCAGCGAGCCGTGTAGAGATAGGGATCGGCGATGCCTTGCCAAAGGTGTGCATCGGTGACCTGCAGCGTGGTCGAGACATTGCGGTTGTCGCCCTTCATGGCCTCGAAACGGGTGGTGTCGGCTGCCACCTCGTGGCCCTCAGTGTCCAGTATCGTCGTCACGAACGAGGCCGAGGTGTGAGGCACCGTGACGTCCATCTTGCCATTGCTGTACTTGCCGTAACTGATGACGGGGGTGATTGTGGCTTCACCACCTCGCGTGCGGATGCTGATGCCCGGGAAGGCATGATCGAGCGGCGAGATGCAGAGCCGGTCGGTCACGATGAGCTGTGCAGGGCGATAGAGGCCACCCATCATTGCGAAGCCTCCTGAGATGGGAGGCACGTCGGCACGCCAGCGGTTGTCGACCTCCACGCGCAGGTCGTTGGCGGCACCGTAACGCAGGTCGTCGGTCAACTCCAGGCAGAAGGCGGTGAAGGCTCCTTTGTGTTCGCCCACGATGCGTCCGTTCAGGTAGACCGTGGCGACGATGGAGGCTGCCTCAAAGCGCACGAAGGTGCGTCGCTGGCCCTTCCATTCAGCCGGTATGTCCAGCGTGCAGGCATACCATCCGCACGTCCGCAGGTAGGTCGGGACGGACTTGTCGTCGCCGGGCTGACGCACCACGTCCTGTGCGTCGTGGTCATTCCAGGTATGAGGCAAGGTGACGTCGCTCCATGCGTCGGTCGGAGCGTTCTCATTGGCCGTTGCATCGACCGTGAACTTCCAGCCTTGATCCAGTGGCGTGACTATTCGTTGCGCCTGAAGGTATAAGGACAGAAAGGAGAGGATGATTGAGAAAATGAGGCGTTTCATACGATGTCGGGAATTTATTTGTTGCCAAGTGGATTGATGATGATGTCATGCATTCTCTCTTCGGGTGAGACCTTGAGCGAGACGACCTCACCATCGCGTATCTCGCCCTCGACAGTGGTCTGACGGGGGGCATGGAGGCGGAAGCGGACGTTCCAGTCGCGCGGCCAGCAGGGCATCAGATAGATGGTGTCGCCTACCGTCTGCATCAGCATCTCCTGCAGTGCCGACATGCCCGTGCCACCCCAGTTGTGGTCGGGCGTCCAGTCGTGACCGGGACCGAAGAAGGCAGGGAAGCGGTGACGTCCGTTGCGGAGCTTGCGGACGGTCAGGTCACGCGCCTCGTCGAGCAGCCCCAGCCGGGCGCAGAATATGGCATCCTGATGCCACGACTCATGTCGGTTCTTCTGCCAGCGCGGCTGGTCGATGCCGTAGCGCCACGTGTCGCGCGCCACCTCGAGGTCGGGACGTCCGATACCGTAGATGCCGTAGGGCCAGACGGGATAGAGCTGATTGATCTCGACGTTCATCAGCCGTTCCCAGCTCTGGGCGGGAGCAATCACCCGGTGGCCCTCCATCTCGCGGAAGGGGAGTGGTGGCATGTGGCTGAGCATCTCCTCCCAACGGGTGCGCTGTGCGTCGGTGAGGCAGCCCTCGGGCAAGGCCAAGAGCGTGCGGAGCACGGTGGTGAGTGCCGCAATGGTCTGCGAGGAATTGTAGGCCATCTTATAGGTCTCGCCTGCTGTGCCCGGATAGAAGATGTAGTGTTGCTGTCGGTCGAAGGGCTGAACCGTGCGCTGCAGCGCCAGCATGCGGTAGTGTTCGTCGAAGAAGGTGAGACACGACTCGATGAAGGGGATGTAGGGGCTCACATCGCGTCCCTCGTAGGTCTGCGTCTGCATCATCATCAGGCAGAAGTCCATCACTGTGTCCCACAGGTACTCGCAGTAGGCGTTCTTCTGCTTGCCGCGCGGTCGGTAACCCGTGCGAGGCTCCATGCCGTAGCTGTAGGCCACCGGCAGGCCGAAATTCTCGATCTGTTCGGTGAAGCAGGCACCCTCGTGTCCCCAGTACGAACGGGTCATCAGTTCGGCATTGTGCTGACAGCGCAGGTAGAAGCGGAACTCCGCATCCATCATGTCCCAGTCGCCGCTGACGAGCATGGGCCAATAGACGAGGCGCTGGTTCTGCGCCGTGGCCAGGGCGCCTCCCCACAGCCGGAAGTCGGGCGTGTATTCATATCCGCCCTTGACGAAGCGCGGATCGAAGGTGAAGAGGCTGCCATTGAACTTCGTGGGGCTGTCGCCATAGGCGTTGCAACCCAACATGTAGCGGAAGAGCTGGTAGTTGCGGCCCACCTCGTAGGCGAGCGTGTCGGTAGGACTGTCGATGCAGATGTAGCTGCGCTGCCAGAAGTCGTGCCACCAGCGGGCCGACGTTCGGCGGTCGCGTTCGATGTCGCGGAGCTGCTGGCGCTGCAGGGCGGTCAGTGAGTCGTGCCATTGACCGAAGGTGTCGCATTGGTCAATGTGGGTGGTGACGGTCAGGTGATGCTCGCGACGAGGCTGCCGGCTGCGCAGATGCCAGGCGTGGTAGTCGGTGTCGACGTATCGACCGTCGCTCTCGCCCGAAGGCACGAGTCCTGTGCCTTCGATCAGGCCGCCGAAGGTGCGGTCCTTCACGGGGTTCCAGAGCTGCTCGCGGATCTCCTCCAGTTCCTCGAAGGCCACCGTCTGGCTGAAGATGAAGTCGTCGCGGTTGCGGTGATAGAAGAGCACCTGATCGCCTTCGTAGCGCACTGCGTCAGGGTGAATGAAAATATCCTCCTGGCAGCCCTTCATGCCACAGAAGTGGGCTGCTTCGCCGTGGGCTCCGTAGTCCTGGGTGCGCCAGTTCTCGTAACTCACGTCGAGGGTCTGCGGACGTCGGCTCTTGACATCGACGTGGATGACGGGATGATGCACATCGACCCAGAAGGTCAGCCGCGTGCCGTCGGCCCCCTCGATGGTCAAGGTGCCGTCCTCGAGATGCAGCTGCTGATGGAACTCCTCGATGAACGGATTGGGCTCCAGCCGCAGTCGGATGCGCCCGAGCTTCAGCAGCGCATTGTTCTCGTCGAAGGCGCTGCTGCGGCTCATGTACATCAGCACGTCGCCTCCCGCCTCGGCCCAGACGTTGAGTCCGATCTCTCCACCCCCGCACGGCATCGACTCGCTGGAGTTCAGGCTCAGCGAGTCCCATCGGACGTCGTAGTCCTTGGGCAATGGATGAGACGACTGCTGACGCGCCAGGAGGGGCTGGTGCGCCCATGTGGGTAGCAGGGACAGTAACAGAACGAGGGTGAGGAGGTGGTGTCGCATGACGGCAATCGGTGTGGTTAATGCGGAACAAAGGTACACATTTCTGATTTATTGACCAAATAATTCGACCGAAAACCGCTGATTTACGATGCAGATTGTGTCGAAACGTGCATTTTTGGACCCATTTCTTTCAAATATCTCTCCTGTTTCGCCGATTTTCGGTCGATAGATTTTGTTTTTCGCAAAGAATTTCGTATCTTTGCGCCCAGATTCTAAACATGATACCGATATGCGATACTTCCTGCTTACCCTCTTTCTGTTGGTCACGTTGCTCCCCTCTGCCACCGCTCAGACCGTCCTCGACGAGATTACCGCCCATCCCGAATGGTCGGGCAACCAGAGCCGCGTCTACCCCGGCGCTCCCGATGTGGCATTGACCCCCACGCCCCAGGGCTATCTGCCCTTCTACATGAGCCATTACGGACGACATGGCTCGCGCTACAACTGGGGCTATGCTGACCCTGTCAAGACCCTCCAGAAGGCGCATGACCTGGGCAAGCTCACGCCCCTCGGCGAACAGACCCTCCAGCAGCTGCGTCAGCTCGCCGCTGAGGCTTACATGCGCGAGGGCGAACTCACCCAGCTCGGCGCCGAGCAGCATCGTGGCATCGCTGAGCGCATGTACCGCAACTTCCCCGAGATCTTCGCTTCGCCCGTCGCCACCATCGAGGCCCGCTCCACCATCGTCATCCGCTGCATCCTCTCGATGGAGAATGCCCTGCAGCAGCTCAGCGGCCTCAATCCGCAGCTCACCATCCGTCACGATGCCAGTGAGCACGACATGTACTTCATGAACTATTCGGACCACAGTTACGACTCGCTGCGCCATGCCGCCCACAAGGTGCATCGCCAGTTCACCGAGGCGCAGACCCATCCCGAGCGCCTGATGCGGACTCTCTTCAACGACGACCGCTACTGGCAGGACTCACTCTCCGCCCCGGCACTGATGCGTCAGCTCCACACCCTCGCTGCCCACACGCAGAACACAGAGTTGCGTCGCCAGATTGACCTCCTGCCCCTCTTCACACCTCAGGAGAACTACGACCTCTGGCAGATAGGCAATGCCTCATGGTATATCGACCATGCCTCGTCGCCCCTCACCGAGGGCCGTGCCCCCTATTCGGAGCGCAACCTGCTGCGCCGCATCATCGCTGATGCCGACAGCTGCCTGCAACTCGACCACCCCAATGCCTCGCTCCGCTATGGCCATGACGGCAACGTGATGCCGCTCACCTGCCTCCTGGGGCTCGACGGCCTCGATGTCCAGTACAGCATCGAGGAACTGGCCGCGCGGGGTTGGTGCGACTACAAGATCATCCCCATGGCATGCAACATCCAGATGATCTTCTACAAGCCCACCACGACACGGGGTGGAGAGATCCTCGTCAAGGTGCTGCGCAACGAAGCCGAGGCTCATCTGCCCATCCCGACCGACCAGTGGCCCTACTATCGCTGGAGTGACGTGCGTGCTTATTACCTGGACAAACTGGAGTAATTTGACAATTTGACAATTTACAAATTTACAATTTTACGGATGATCGAAAAAGTAATCATTCTCGAACAGGTCGATCCTGTCATCTTCTTCGGCACCAACAACTCGAACATCCTGCTGCTGAAGACCCTCTATCCCAAACTACGCTTCGTGGCGCGCGGCCGTGCCATCAAGGTCTATGGCGACGAGGAGGACATTGAGATGTTCCAGGCGTTCGTCGACCGGCTGATCAATTATTGCAACGAATACAACAAGCTCAATGAGGACGTCATCCTGAGCTTCTACAATGGCGAGTCGCCTGTCGAGAAGAAGCACGATTCGCTGATCATCTACGGTGTCAATGGCAAGCCCATCACCGCACGCACGGAGAATCAGCGGCGCCTCGTCGATGCCTTCGCCCACAACGACCTCTGCTTCGCCCTGGGTCCTGCCGGCTCGGGCAAGACCTACGTCGCCATTGCCCTCGCAGTACGCGCTCTCAAGAACAAGGAGATCCGCAAGATTATCCTGTCGCGTCCGGCTGTCGAGGCGGGTGAGAAGCTCGGCTTCCTGCCCGGAGAGATGAAGGACAAGCTCGACCCCTATCTGCAGCCACTCTACGATGCGCTGGAGGACATGATTCCCACCGCCAAACTCAAGGAACTGCTTGAGACCAACGTCATCCAGATTGCCCCACTGGCATATATGCGCGGCCGCACCCTAAGCGATGCCATCATCATCCTCGATGAGGCGCAGAACACCACTGGCCCGCAGATCAAGATGTTCCTCACCCGTCTGGGCCTCGGCGCCCGCATGATTGTGACGGGCGACATGAGTCAGGTGGACCTGCCGCGCAATGTCGGCTCCGGTCTCGTGCAGGCACAGCGCATCCTGCGCGGCATCCCTGGCATCGCTACCGTGGAATTCGATAAGGGCGACATCGTCCGCCATCGCCTCGTGCAGCGCATCGTCGATGCCTACGACAAGTACGACGAACTGCAGAAGAAGCTGCGCATCGAGGCAGCACGCAGTGAGGAATGAACCTTAATCGTGCATTGAGAACCGTGCATTGTGCATTGAGAACCGTGAACCTTTTAAACCTTCGTTTCGTTTCCCTGTCTCAATCACGAAAATCAATCCTTAACAAATCAGAAAATGAAAAAGTTATTTGTAGCTATTGCAGTATTGGTTATGGCAGCCTCGGCATCGACTTCAGTTGCCCAGTCACAGGATAATCGCACCTTTAAGGAAAAGTCAGAAGTATTGGCCGACAGTATCCGCTCGAAGGGCATGCGTTTCGGCAAGAAAGTCGCAGACGGCTCCGTCGAAATCGCAGACAGCGTCAAGTCGAAAGCTCCCCGTGTGGGCAAGAAGATCAAGCGGGGCGCAGAGACCGTGGGTGACAGCATCGAATCGAAGTTCCCTCGCGTCAAGGAGAAGACGGTCAATGCCGCAGACTCCGTAGCCGCCCGCTCGAAGCGCGCCTGGAATGCCCTGCGTGGCAAGTAAATGGTCAAATTGTAAATGGTCAAATTGCAAAGTGCTCCGTCTTCGCACTGAAATAGAACGTGTGCCCTTGCGTCAGCCCATCGGTTGTCGCGAGGGCATTCTGCTCCTGGGCTCCTGCTTCACCGACCACATCGGTACGTGGCTGCAGGAGCATTGGCTCCCCGTCATGAGCAATCCGTGGGGCGTGCTCTTCAATCCTGCCAGCATCGCGCTGTCGCTCGGTCGTGTCCTCAACAGACCCTCGGCTTATGCCGAGGGGACAACGGAGGACCGAGCCCAGGGCGCTGAATCAGATGCGCGGGTCACGATGCACGATGCGCAGTTTCCGCTGCATGAACTGGGTGGGCGTTATTACAGCTTCGCTCATCATGGCAGATTCAGCGACACCGACCCCGAACGACTGCAGTTGCAACTGCAGCAGCTCGACCTCGACGTGGCACGCTTCGTCCGGGAGGAGTGCCAACATCTCATCGTCACCTTCGGCACCAGTTGGGTCTACGAGCGTGAGGGCCAGGTGGTGGCGAACTGCCACAAGTTCCCTGCCACGGACTTCATCCGCCGCCGCCTCTCCGTCCAGGAGATTGTCGACCTCTGGGCGCCGTTGATCCAGGATGCTGAATCAGATGCACCGTTTCACTTCGTCTTCACCGTCAGTCCCATCCGCCACACGCACGACACCCTCCACGGCAATCAGCTCTCCAAGGCGACGCTCCTTCTCGCCATCGACGAGTTGCAGCGCCTCTATCCCGACCGCGTGGAATACCTGCCGGTCTATGAATTGCTCAATGACGACCTCCGTGACTACCGTTTCTATGCCGATGACCTGGTGCATCCCTCCAGCCTTGCTGTCGAAGCGGTGCGCGAATTGGTCAGCGACACCTGCTTCACGCCGCAACTGCGTCAGTATATGTCTGAAGCCGACCCCATCGTCCGCGCGTTGCAGCATCGGCCCAGCGACCCCGACTCGCCCCAATATCAGTGCTTCTTGCATGACACTTTGCAACGCAAAGATGCACTATTGGCCAAATATTAGCCTCTGACCCTCACTTTTGTCCCCGAGGATTTGGATTTCTCCTCGAATTTCATTAATTTTGCGGCGCAAAATCGGCAGGCTCTATGGCTGAATGCTATAGTCATCCCTCCGGTTAGCCGATAATGTGGTCGATTGAGATGGTCGTTCCTCCGGTTGGCCGATAATGTGGTCGATTGAGATGGTCGCTCCTCCGGTTGGCCGATAATTATCAATTATGAATTATCAATTATCAATTCCAAATTAATATGTCTGCTCTCACTCGCACCGACTTCAACTTCAAGGGTCAGAAGTCTGTTTACCACGGCAAGGTCCGTGACGTGTACAACATCAACGACGAACTGATGGTCATGGTCGCCACCGACCGCATCTCGGCATTCGACGTCATCCTTCCCAAGGGCATCCCGTTCAAGGGCCAGGTCCTCAATCAGATTGCAGCCAGCTTCCTCGATGCCACCGCTGACATCGTCCCCAACTGGAAGCTCGCTACCCCCGACCCCATGGTCACCGTCGGACTGAAGTGCGAGGGCTTCCGCGTGGAGATGATCATCCGCGGCTACCTCACCGGTTCGGCATGGCGTGAGTACAAGGCTGGCTGCCGCGAGCTCTGCGGCGTGAAGTTGCCCGACGGTATGCGCGAGAACGAGCGCTTCCCCGAGCCCATCATCACTCCCACCACCAAGGCTGACGAGGGTCATGACCTCAACATCTCGAAGGAGGAGATCATTGCCCAAGGCCTCGTCTCTAAGGAGGACTACGAGCTCGTCGAGCAGTACACCCGTGCCCTCTTCAAGCGTGGCACCGAGATCGCCGCTTCGAAGGGCCTGATCCTGGTCGACACCAAGTACGAGTTCGGCAAGAAGGATGGCAAGGTCTACCTCATCGACGAGATCCACACTCCCGACTCCTCACGTTACTTCTATGCCGAGGGCTATCAGGAGAAGTTCGAGCAGGGACTGCCTCAGAAGCAGCTCTCGAAGGAGTTCGTCCGCCAGTGGCTCATCGAGCACAACTTCATGAACCAGCCCGGTCAGGTGATGCCAGAGATTACCGACGAGTACGCTCAGTCGGTCAGCGACCGCTACATCGAACTCTACGAGCACATCGTGGGCGAGAAGTTCGTCAAGGCTGACGATGGCGCAGACCTCGCTGCCCGCATCGAGAAGAACGTCAGCGACTACCTTGCCAGCCTCTGATAGCCTCGCCAGGTGCTGCATTGATTACGCAAAATCTGTGCGGATGTCCCTATTTTAGACAATAAATGCAAAAAAATGGACGAACTCCTTGGAGTTTCGCCCATTTTTTAGTATATTTGCGCCCAAATTTTGGTAATCATTTGCGTCCCTCATCCCTTTCGGAGGGACCCGAAACATCGAGGAAACTATATGAACATCACCATAGATTATCCCTTCTGGCTCGTCTGCCTGGCGCTGGTCTTTGCGTTGGCATGGCTCATCCAGCTGGTGCTGCAACTCTGGGTCTGGCTGGCGCCGCTGCGACATGCCCGTCGCACCCAGACGTCGGCCGAACAGATGGCAGCTGGTGCCCAACCGGGTGTCAGCGTACTGGTCTATAGCCGCAATCAGGCAGAGGCTTTGGCCCGCAACCTCCCGACGCTGCTCCATCAGAACTATCCCGACTATGAGGTCATCGTGCTCGACGACTGTTCGCTCGACGACACGCAGGACGTGCTCGGCATGATGGATCAGCGTTCCGACCGCCTCTTCCACACCCGCATCGACGAACGTGCCCGTGCCATGAGTCACCGCAAGCTGGCGGTACTGCTGGGTGCCAAGGCTTCGCACTACGAGGTCATCCTCATGACGCATGCCGAGTGCCTGCCTGCCTCTGAAGATTGGATTGCGGGCATGATGCGTCATTTTGCCAATCCTGCCGTCGAGGTGGTGCTGGGACCCGTGGCATACGAGCGCCGCACGGGCTTCCTGTCGCGCTTCTGCCAGTTCGATTTCTTCCAGCGCCTGCTGCTCATCTTCGGTATCACCCTCTCCACCCGAGGCTTCGCCGGATGGGGTCAGAACCTCGCCTTCCGCAAGTCGACATTCTATGCCAACCGTTCGCAGGGCTTCCAGCGTCATCTCAAGATGCAGCCGGGTGAGGATGACCTCTTCGTCGCCGATGTGGCGCGTCAGGGCAATGTGGCGGTCGAGTGCCAGGCGTCCAGCCTTGTCACCGATCAGGCCAAGCCACTCTTCGTCAGCTGGTCTCTTGAGCGGCTCAATCGTGGCTTCACGTCGCGCCTCTACGCCTGGCTGCCCTCCTTCATCCGGGGACTTGACTATGCGACGCGCTATCTCACCGTCCTGCCGGGGCTCTTCATGATTGCCTATACATTATATATTATTATAGGCGCAGGGGGTGTGCATCCCATGGCATGGGCAGTCTTCGCTGTGGTGCTGCTGCTTCTGCTGGTGCGTGCGGGACTGATGGCCTATACTTATCGCTCTACGGCGCGTGTCCTGAAGCTTCATCCCATGTTGTCGTGGCCTCTGTTGCTCGACCTTTACACGCCGATGGTCGACCTTTGGTTCCGCTGTAAGGCGCTGCTGCACAAGGGACGCTTCGGAGTCAGTCGCATAGGTTTGCAATAAAACTCATAGGTTTGCAATAGAAAATGGAAGAATGCCTCACTCTGTGGGGCATTCTTCCATTTTTTTCGTCCTCTCATCCTTGCTTTTCAAAGCGTTGCTCTGACCGTATACCATGTAGACAACCAGCCGATGGCTGCTACCGATACGATAGTCAGCCCTACGTCGCTCCATTCGAGCAGCACGGGATAGGCGGTCACTACATACCGCGTGGCATCGCCGCCGCCGAGGCTGATCAGTCCGAACTCCTGCTGCAGCAGGCACAGCACTACGCCCAACACTACGCCCCCCAGGGCTCCCAGCCCCGTGATGAGCCATCCTTCACATGAGAATATGCGGTAGATGAGTCCGCGGTTTGCCCCCAGATTGCGCATGGTCGTGATCTGGGGCTCTTTGTCAATGATCAGCATTGACAGGGCGCCGATGGCATTGAACGACGCTATCAGCAGGATGAAGACCACCAGCAGGAACGTGATCCACTTCTCGATCTGCATGATGCGGTAGGCGTCGGCTTGCTGTTCGCGTTGCGTCAGTATAGTGACGTGTTGGCGGTCGGAGGCAGGTTCGCCCAACAGTTTAAGCAGTTCTTTCTTGACCGTCTCCTGTCGGGCACCCTCGCGCAACTTAACCTCGTAGGCTGAGGTCAGGAGGCTGTCGCCTAACAATTGCCGGCTGGTGCGGAGTGAGCAGAGGAAGTACTGGTTGTCGTAGTCGGCCTGCTGTACCATGAAGAGATTGCTGCAGTAGAGATATGCCTCGCTGAATGCTTCGTCTGGATTGGTGAGGCTGATCTTGCCTACTCGACGGGGACAATAGACGGTGAGCGGACGTACGAAGCCGCGGTTGATGCCGAGGATGGTGGCGAGTCCTGCCCCAGGGATGCAATAGTCGGCGACCTCGTCGCGTAGCAGGAAGCCGTCGTGCCCCAGCAGGATGCTGTCGATGCTGGTGACGGTGGCGAAGGTCGAGTCCACGCCCTTCATCCTCGCGGGCACCTGATGTCCGCTGTAGCTCAGCAGTACTGTCTCCTCGAGGGTAGCGTCCACCGCTTCTACATCGGGGTGGGAGAGGAGCACTTGCCGCAAGGTATCATTGTCGCTGAAGGTCTTGCCTTCAGCGGCCTCTACGCGTAGGTCGGGATCGAAGCGCGACGTCAGCTGGCTTACCAGACCTTCGAATCCGTTGTAGACCGACAGCACGCAGATCATTGCCGCGGTGATGACCCCCACACCGCAAGCCGCCACCAACGTAATCGCGTTGATGGCGCTATGGCTCTTCGGTGCGAAGAGATATCTCAAGGCTATGCGCAGGGCTAACATATTTGCTTCTTCAGCCGTCAGTCAATCTCCTTGGGCGGATGGTCAATCTCCTTGGGCGGATGGTCAATCATCTTTGGCGAACGGTCAATCACCTTTGGCGAACGGTCAGTCTCACTTCTTCAGCAGTTCGTCAATGCGCTCCAGATAATCCAGCGAGTCGTCGATGTCGAAGCGCAATTCGGGGATGACGCGCAACTGGTAGCGCACCTTGTTGCCGAGGGCGCCGCGGATGCCGCTCACCTGACGGTTCAGGTTTTCGACGATTTCCTTGCCTCGGTCTGAGGGGAAGACGCTTACGAAGACCTTGGCGAACGACAGGTCGGGGGCGCAGCGTACTGCGCTCACGCTGACCAGCAGTCCGTGGGTCTTGGCAGTCTCCTGCCGCAGTATCTCTGCCAGCTCCTTCTCGAGCAGGCGGTTCACTTTGTCAAGTCTTGTATTTTCCATCAATCAATTTTTAACTTTTATTTTTTAAATTTTCACTCTTATCAGCGTCAGCCCGTCGCGCATTGGCAATATCACCTTTTCGACGCGGGTATCATGGGCTATGAGGTCATTGAAACGCTGCAGGCCTCGCGTCTGGGTGTCACTCTCTTTGGGGTCGGGATCCAGCACCTTGCCGTCCCACAGTGTGTTGTCAGCCACAATCAGGCCACCGGGGCGCACGTGAGGCAATACGAGTTCGTAGTAGCGGTCGTACTCCCGCTTGTCGGCATCGATGAAGACGAGGTCCCAGGGTCCTTCGGCCCACCTATGGTCCCCGGCTTTCGTTTCGTCTCTGTCATCTGCGTCCCCTCCGGCATCCATGTTTCCTTCGGCATCCATGCTTGGTTGCCCGAGCAGTTCCACTGCGTCGCCGAAGTGCAGATGCACCCGCTTGCCCAGTTCGCCCGCTTTCGCCATCACATCGTGGAGGAAGTCCTCCAACTCATCGAACACCTCGATTGTGTGCAGTTCGCACACTCCTGTCACTGGGTCGGGCGTCATGCCTTCCGCCATCGACAGTGCCGAATAGCCGCTGAAGGTGCCCAGCTCCAGCACGCGGTGGGCATCCACCAGCTGGCACAGCATCTTCAGCAGCCGTCCCTGCAGGTGACCCGAACACATGCGCGAGTAGGTCAGCCTGAGGTGCGTCAGCCGCTGCACTTGGTGCAGCAGTTCCGGTTCGGGGTCAATGTGAGCGCGGACGTACTCGTCAAGGGCGTCCTCTATCTCCTCGTATCGAAGTTCCCTTTGCATGCCGAATCTTTCCTCGGTTCTGCAACGAGCTCCCGCTTAAGGGAGCTTGACGCGTTTACTTCAGTCTGCTGACCGTATTGATAGCCAGCGAATAGGCACCCTTCGAAGTAGCGCCCAGCAGGCAGGCCACCAGTTCGTCGTCCTTGATGATCTGCTTGGTCACCAGCTGGCGCAGACCCAGTTGCTGGAACATGGCTCCCTGCATCGTCGGGTCGGAGAACTCCACGAAGTAGGGCTGCACGCCGTACGACAGGTTCAGGATGCGGGCGATGTGCATGTCGTTGCACAGCGCGTAGATGGGCACATGAGGACGGAAGGCGCACAGCGTACGGCTGGTCACGCCCGTATTGTTCGACGTAATCAGGCTGGTCACGCCCAGGCTCTGGCAGGAGATGGCAGCGTGCTTGCAGAGGTAGGTGTTCGATGAGTCGCTGTCGCCGTTGATGGCATGGGGCACCTGGTAGCACTGGCTCTCCAGTTCGGCCTCTGCCTCACGGCACACTTCAGCCATGGTCTGCACAGCTTCGCGTGGATAGGCACCGTAGGCGGTCTCGCCGCTCAGCATCACCGCATCGGTGTGGGCGAAGACGGCATTGGCGATATCCGAAATCTCGGCACGCGTAGGACGTGGATTCTTGATCATCGTATGCAGCATCTGCGTGGCGACGATGACGGGCTTATGGCGCTGCATGCACTTGCGTATCAGCATGCGCTGGATGCCCGGTATCTTCTCTTGTGCAACCTCAATACCGAGGTCACCGCGAGCCACCATCACACCATATGCCACATCCAGGATTTCGTCGATGTTGTCCACGCCTTCCTGGTTCTCGATTTTGGCGATGATCTTGATTTTCGAATGCTGTGCGTCAAGTATGTCCTGGATATCCAGTACATCCTGCTTGGAGCGTACGAACGAGTGGGCGATGAAGTCGATGTTCTCCTGGATGGCGAGGTCGATGTTGTGCTTGTCCTTCTCGGTGAGTGAGGGAAGCTTGATGCTGACACCAGGCACGTTGACCGACTTGCGCTGGCCCAGTTCTCCGTGGTTGGTCGCCTCGGCATAGATTACGCCGTCATGGTTGTCGACGACACGGAAGGCTATCTCGCCGTCGTCGCACAGCACGACAGCGCCTACGGGCACGTCGCGGCAGAAGTCGGCATAGTTCATCGAGATCTCTTCCTTGGTAGTCACACCCTGCGGATTGCCTACCATGCGTACCTGGTCGCCGGGTTCGAAGGTGATGAACTTCTCGGTGTAGTCCTCGGGAAATACGGTGGTGCGGATTTCGGGACCCTTGGTATCGATGAGGATAGGGATGTTCTCGCTCACGGTGCGCACGTTCTGGATGAGGTTGTGGATGCCTTCGTCATTGGCATGCGCCGTATTCATTCTCACTACGTTCAGTCCGCGCTCATAGAGGTCGCGAATGAACTCCACGTCACACTTGATGTCGCTGATAGTGCAGACAATCTTGGTCTTCTTCTGTATCATGAATTTTAACTTTTAATTTTTAACTTTCAATTTCCCAATCAGTCCTTCGACCGCCAGCCTGTATCCGTCGATGCCGAATCCTACCACGATGCCAGCAGCAGCGGGTGAGATGTAGGAGTGATGGCGGAACTCCTCGCGCTGATGAACATTGGATATGTGCACCTCGATCACCGGCACCCGGATGGCGCGGATGGCGTCGTGGATGGCGACTGAGGTGTGGGTGTAGGCACCTGCATTGAGTACCACGCCGTCCACCCTTGCCGCATCGAGCGTGGCGAGGGTCTCCTCGTCGCCGCCGATGCCACCGATGTTACAGTCGCGGCCGAAACCTGCCATGTGCAGACGGTCCACGATGTCGCCTTCATGGTTCGACTGGAAGTACTGTATCTCAACTTCCGGATACTGCGTGCGCAACCTCTCGAGGAAGTCCTCGAAGGTGTCGGCACCATAGATTCCAGGCTCGCGTCGGCCCAAAAGATTCAAATTCGGACCGTTGATGATTAGAATTTTCATCATTTATTTGGATATGTCGAAAAAAATCGTTACTTTTGCCGCTGCAAATATAAGTATTTTTTTCGAAATGACCAACAATAATTTCACAAAATATTATTCTTACCTCAAATTTGAGCGAAACTTGACTGAAAATTCGGTCGCAGCGTACATTTCGGACATTACAAAGCTTCAGAAATACGCCTCTTCGCTCTCTCTGTCGCTCGAGTCTTTGACCCAGCAGCAGATCGAGGAGTTCCTCTGGTCGCTTCGCGACGTGGGCATCACCCCCACTTCACAGAACCGTATCCTCGCCGGCATCCGTTCCTATTACCGCTTCCTGCGACTGGAGCGTCTCCTCGACACAGACCCCACCGAATGTATCGATTCGCCCAAACTCCCGGAGCATATCCCTACTGTCCTGACGCTCGATGAGGTCAACCGCATCATCGCAGCCTGCGATCCTTCGACCTGCGACGGCCAGCGCAACCGGGCCATTCTCGAGACCCTCTACTCCTGTGGCCTTCGCGTCTCGGAACTCACCGATTTGCGCATCAGCCATATCTTTCCCGACGAGGGCTTCATCCAGGTCTTCGGCAAGGGGCGCAAGGAGCGCATTGTCCCCATTGCTCCCTCTGCTCTCCACGAGATCGAGCTTTATAACCATTTCCGCTACGAACTCGACGTCAAGCGTGGCTCCGAGGACTACGTCTTCCTCAACCGCTTCGGCAGTCATCTGTCGCGCATCATGGTGTTCAATATAGTCCGTCGCTATTGCCAGGAGGCGGGTATCCAGAAGGAGGTCTCGCCCCACACCTTCCGTCACACCTTCGCCACTCATCTGCTCGAGGGGGGCGCCAATCTGCGTGCCATACAGCTCATGCTCGGACATGAGCAGATCTCTACTACTGAAATCTATACCAAGGTCGACAGACAGATGCTCCGTGAGGAGATTTTGACATATCATCCGCGCAATAAGGTGCATTAAGGGGAGAAAAAAAGGGAAAAATCAAGTTTTTTACGAAATATTTGCCCACTTTTGACCAACATTCGAAAAAAATGATTATCTTTGCCCCGCGAATATTATCAGAAACACAAAATAACTCATCTTAAATATTAATCCACTATGATCAAGAAAATCTTCGTGACCGTGTGTGCAGCAGTGGCTCTCCTCGCTACCTCGTCTTGCGGCAAGCTCGACCCACTCACTGCCGACAATTTCGTGTGCAACCCTAATCCTCTCGTCGAGGAGGGTGGCCAGGTGAACGCTACTGTCACCGTTACCTATCCTGAGAAGTACTTCAAGAAGAAGGCTTCCATCACCATCACTCCAGTGCTCGAGTATGCCACTGGTGAGACTGCAGGTACTCCCGCAACATTCCAGGGTGAGAAGGTCAGCGGCAATGACCAGGAGATTAACTACAAGTACGGTGGCACCGGCGTCTTCCGCTGCTCATTCCTCTACAAGGACGAGATGGCTACCTCTAAGCTCCGCCTCGACTTCACTGCCGACGTCAATGGCAAGGCTGTCTCGCTGCCTAGCGTCTACATCGCTGATGGCGTAATCGCTACCGAGAGCCTCTGCTCCGCTACCAGCAACACTCCCGCCTATTCGGCTGACAACTTCGTCAAGGATACCTTCGACAAGTACATCGCCACCATGATTTATCAGTATCAGAGCACCAACCTGCGCTCTACTGAGTCTGACAAGAAGCAGGAGGTAAAGGATATGCAGGATGCCATCACCGCTACCAAGGATCAGGAGCGTCGTCAGTTCGAGGGCCTCGACATGGTCAGCACCGCATCTCCTGAGGGCGCTTACAGCCTCAACGAGAAGCTCGCTGCCGGCCGTGAGAAGTCCAGTGCTGCCTACCTCCAGAAGTTCCTCAAGAAGGCTAAGATGGAGGGTCAGATCACTCCTGAGCAAATCGCCGAGGATTGGGATGGCTTCCAGGAGCTCGTTCAGAATAGCTCTATCCAGGACAAGCAGCTCGTGCTCAACGTCCTCAGCCGCATCAGCGATCCTGATCGTCGTGAGGAGGAGATCCGCAACCTCTCAGCTGCTTACAAGGAGCTCGCTGACGACATCCTTCCACAGCTCCGTTATTCTAAGGTTACCGCTACCGTCCGCAACATCGGTCATACCGATGAGGAGATTGCTGACCTCTGGAAGAACAGCAAGGACGAGCTGACTCTCGAGGAGCTCCTCTATCTCGCCAACAAGAGCGACGACGCTACCAAGGAGGCTATCTACAAGTACGCTCAGCAGAAGTTCCCTGCTGACCTGCGTGCAGCTAACGACCTCGCCGGTCTCTACTACAAGCAGGGCAAGACCGCCGATGCTGAGAACCTCTGGAAGAACATCCTTTCGAAGGATGCCAACAACGCTCAGGCCAACATGAATATGGGCCTCATGGCTATGAACAGCGAGGATTGGCAGGCTGCTCAGACCTACCTCGGCAAGGCTGGTGACTGCTCAGAGTACGCTGAGGCTATGGGTACCCTCCTCACCCGTAAGGGCCAGTATGCTCAGGCTGTACAGAGCTATGGCGATGCTGTGACCAACAACGCTGCTGTTGCCAACATCCTCAACCAGAACTACTCTGCTGCCAGCAACATCCTCGACAAGGTAGCTGACAAGGACGCTATGACCTACTACCTCAAGGCCATCGTCGCTGCTCGCACCAGCAACCAGAGCGGTGTCAGCGAGAACCTCGCCAAGGCCGTCTCAATGGACAGCAGCCTCGCTGCCAAGGCTAAGAGCGACCTCGAGTTCTCGAAGTACGCTAGCGTCATCAACGCCCTCTAAGCTTTTGCCAAATAGCAATTAGCAATATAACAAATGTCACCACCCTCGCTGCTATATAGTTTGCGAGGGTGGTGATTTTTTTCTCCGGTTGATTGTTGAGAATCCTAACTTATAACTCCTCGTGATTCTCCTGTTGCAGTTCTTCAAGCTCGTCGCGGAGACTGTCGTTCTGCTGCTGCAGATGGATGATCAACTCTTGATAGGTCTGTATCATCGTGCGTATCATTTGCTCGGTGTACTGATGTCCCTTCAGTTCCTGTCCGTTCGTCGATTGCACTACTTTCAGCTGGCAGTCTGCAGGTAGTTTGTATGCTGACATGTGTGCAGCCATCAGGTCCACGCTCTGCTGATCCAGTTGACGGCCTAATAGGGCCACTTCGATATGCGGCACACTGTCGGTCTGCACGTAGCGGTAGTTGATAAGTTGAATATCCCGCAGGCCATCGAACTCGTGGTGTACGTATGCCGAGACGCGGCTATCTACCACATCCTTCTGAATCAGACGCGCAGTTGTAAACGCGCTGGGAAGTATCAGTAGCACGACGACCATCACAGTGAACCCAATGCGGTGAGCTCTGACCGAGGGCGCGTTGACCTTCGGCAGTTTCAGCACGATGCAGCCCAGCCACGTCGCCAGTCCGATATAGACCGCATTGAGCAGAAAGAGATAGAATGCGCCCCAGAAGAACTGCCACTGGAATGTGGCGATGCCGTAGCCTGCCGTGCAGAGCGGCGGCATCAGCGCCGTGGCGATGGCTACACCTGGCAGGATGTTGCCCTTGCTCTTCGAACCGGTGGCTATGATGCCAGCAAAGCCGCCGAAGAAGGCTATCAATACATCGTACAGCGTAGGCTGCGTCCTCGCCAGCAACTCACTGCGTGCATCGTCGAGTGGCGTGATGTAGAAGTAGAGGGTCGATGCCATCAGGGCGAAGATTGTAGCTATCACCAGGTTCTTCAGACATCGCATGATCAGCGGTGTGTCGTTGATGCCTAGTCCCAGGCCGATGCCCATGATGGGACCCATTAATGGCGATATCAACATGGCGCCGATAATTACGGCAGTGGAGTTCATGTTCAGTCCTAACGACGCGATGAAGATGGCGCACACAAGAATCCAGAGGTTGGCGCCTCTGAACTGTGCACCCTGCACGATGGCCTCCACGGCCTCGGTGTTCTCCACCTTGTCTCGACTCAGATCCAGATAGTAACGTAGTTCTTGTTTGAGGTTAATCATGTCTTTGGCTGTTGTAATGCATTCTCCCCTGTGGAGTGGAATGCTTGATTCATGTTCCTGTATGGGATGATTCCTTAAATTATTTCGGGGGATATCTGACCGCAAAGATAATAAATTATTCAAAGACTTCCAAATTTTGGTCCTTCAATTTGTCAAAATTTATCAGTTTTTATCTTTCTGCACTTTGTTTCGGACTGTGATTGTGGCAAATGAAGGACATTGTGCAAAAATAGGAAGTTAATAATCATCATAGGTTTTAAACCTTTCCTCCAACTTCGTGTCCAAAAGCATATAGAACATGAAACTAATGCATTCGAAGATTATGAAAAGAGGAATTGTGGCAGCACTGACGGCTGCATTGCTGCTGATAGCAGGTCAAGCTGAGGCACAGAAACTGGAATATGATGACGTGCTTCAGGGTGAGCGCTTCATCGGTACGACCTATCGTAATGTGTTCCCTAAGGGAAATGACATCGGCTGGATGTCGCTCTCGGCACGTGTCGATGTCGAGGGTACGACCCACTATTATGTGGAGCTGATGCTACAGGCCGAGAACACTCCCCGTACGATGGCGAAGGGCAGTGCCATGGAGATGCGCATGAAGGATGGCACGTCGGTACTACTGCAGACTGGCGACGAGGGTCAGGAGTCGCACCGTGAGCATCTTATCAACGTGGAGGATCAGACCACGTGGCATCCTGTCGTGGGCCTGATTTACGACCCGTGGCGCTATCGCCCTTTCCTGGGTCACTATGCTCCTGTACCACTTGATGCTCAAAGAACCTACTACCATCACGAGCTCGCTGTGACTGACCGGCTGTCGGTTTACTTCGAGGTGACGCCTCAGACCGTCCAGCAGATTATCCAAGGCAAGGTGCAGCGTGTCAGCATTCGTACCAATGAGGACATGGTGGTGAAGAATGTGAAGTGGAACCGTGTGTCGAAGTGCATCCGCAAGGACTGGAAGATTATTCAGAAGCGGCTGAGCCTCTGACCGACGTTCCCCGAGCAGACCTGATCTTGGCGCTTTGTAAGGCAAATTTTGAAATATAACGATGGCATTTTCCGTGGTTACGACACGGGAGATGCCTTTTTTTGTGAGTTTTCTTGTGCTAAATGAATTTTTTTCGCTACCTTTGCACCAGAATAACTGAAGAAGAACGCTTATGATAGAATACTTTGCAATTAGGAACTATATGTCCTATCGAGACAGAACTGAACTCTCGTTTGTGGCATCGAACAAGGAGGAGGGTAGGTCTGATGGAGAATTCGCCAAGGAGTCGTGGTACAAACTGGTGGATGGTAAGCGACTGCTGCGTCTTTTGATAGGCGTCGGTTTGAATGGCACTGGCAAATCGAAGCTGATGGATGCGATAATCTACTTGAAACGACTCGCCACTGTGCGCCCGGTGCAACCTAGTTCCAAGCCTGCCTATATGCCCTTCATGCTTGACGATGTTTCGCAGCATGAGCCCACGGAGTGCTGGCTGTCGTTCTACATTGGTGAGACTAATTATCTTTATTACATTCGCGTCAGCGCCGAGCGCATCGAAGAGGAGGAGCTGAGGGTGGCAGGTGCTCGCACGCAGCGTGTCTACCTGCGTACCTACAATACTGAGACAGGCCATGCAGACATCAATTTCGGAATGGCGTTGGACATGAATCGCTCCGACCAGCGTGACTTGGAGATACACTTGTGGAACAATGCTTCGGTGCTTTCGACCTTCGGTTCGATGAACCTCAGCAGCCCATTGCTGAGAACAATCTACGACTATATGGAGAACCAGATCAGCATGGTGCAGAAGTCGGGAACCCAGACCCTCGCTGACAGGCTCAGCACAGGCGATCGCGTGAAAGATGAGATGCTCAAGGAGCGATTGCTCGAACTGCTTCATAATGTGGGTACCAACATCGTGGACTATGAAGTCGAACAGCAGAACCTTAACTTGATGGAGGAACTAAACCAGGTCGGCATCCCGCAAGAGGTAGTGCAGACGCTGATGCAGAAGTATATTGAGAATCAGCAGTTGCATCAGAAGAAGACGCTGCGCTTTGTGCATCAGACCAGTCAGGGACGGCGGATGCTCAATTCGGAAGTGGAGTCGGTGGGTACGCTTAACATCGTGCGGATATTGTTGGCATACTATGACGTGGTGCTAGGCCATAAGACGACGTGTCTGGACGAGATAGAATATGGTTTGCACACGATGGCGCTGGAGTTTATTCTGAAGTCTTATTTGGCTGCAGCGGATGACTGCCAGCTTTTGGTCGCCACGCACGATTTGCAGTTGCTGAGAAGTTCATTCCTGCGCCGCGATGCCATCAGAATGTTCTCGAAGAACGAGGAGGGTGTTACTGACGTGCGTAAGCCCGAATATCTTCATAACACAGTCAGTTTCTTCAACAAGTACACCAGTCAGATGGAGGACGAAGTAGAGGCTAACAAGGAATTCTACTCAATGAGCCAATTCAAATAGCAAGAATATGATTAAATGGGCGATGATAGACCTGTTGCCTTAACAATTGTCAGTATGAATAATGTGGGCAGCCCCCCTCGGAATGTGAGATTTCGTACATTTTTCGGACTATTTCATAAAATTTACGGTCTCTCGTGGTACGACTTATCGAAAAAAAGCATATCTTTGCACCGTCCCAAAGTCCCAGAACGAATCTGGGGTGCTGGGACGGCCAACATTCTTTAACCGAATGATTTCATTGAAAAATGAGAGTGTGAAGTTTATGGACGACTTCGACAGGAAGAATCGTTCAGCAGTAATGAACATTCTGACGCACCGTTACGGGATTCCCGAATTCGATGCCGAAGACATTTTGCAAGATGCGTGGCTGCTCCTCATGGAGAAGCTAACGGTTGGCGAACTGCCCGATGTGCCCGAAAAGTTGCTGGCGTACATTACTTGTGTATGCACCAATAAGGCACACGAGTGGCTCCGCAAGAGGGAGTACAACAACGTCTCGTTCGACGATGACTCCCTGACTGCGGAGCGACTGGCTCAGATGGAGCAGGAGGTCCAGGCATGGGCCGACTACTTGGATGAGCAGGCGAGGGCCAGACAGCGGATGATCGAGGTGATGTATGCTGAGGTTGATCATCTCAATCCTCGACATCGCGCCTTGCTGCTCGGGTTCTACATGGAGAATCAATCCATGCGTGAACTCGCCAGGCGTCTGGGCTACAGCAGTGAGGAGGTGGCACGCAACACACGCGTGCGCATCATCAAGAGCTTGCGAACTGGAATCCAGCAGCAGGGGGGGAGCCGACGGCAACGGGCTCACCCCTGCTGCCTTTTTGTCGGCTCCCCCCTGCTGTATGTCCCCTCAGGCGCGGCTTATCCGAACAGCTTGCTGAAGGGCGTGAAGGTACGGTCGTCCGGGATGGCGAAGACCACCAGCCGCAGCTTGTCGGCGAACTCCTTCTCCTCGAGCACCTCGTAGAAGAGATAGGCGATGTCGGCGGGCGGGTTCTTGAAGGCGCCGCAGCCCAATGCGCCCAGCACCAGCGCGTCGTGACCGTGGCGGATGCCCATACGCAGGATGGTGCGTATCTTGTTGCGCGTGCGCATCGCGTCGTCGGCGTTCAGGTGGCCGCCTTCGAGCTTGGGGTTCCTGACGGCTGCCACGGTGATGAACGACATGGAGTAGGGCTTCTCGAGCAGACGGTTCTCGGCGCCGCGTATCACCGTTGCCTCGGGGGTGTAGATACCGCCGTAGTCGGGGTCGAGCTCCGTCGAGTAGGTCTGCTGACGGTTCAGGTCCGCAGGGTCCTTAGCCCACTGGTAGAGCGAGCGGTAGAGGTTGCTGCGACGGAAGAGCGACTCCTCTTGTGCAGCGTTGCCTCGCGTCACCAGGCCGCCGGGGTTCTTGCTGTCGGCCAGGTTGAGCACGGCGGGGTGATAGCCTTGGTTCAGCAGGCCCCAGGCCACGGTGAGGCAGTCCTGGTTCTGCACCTTGTAGGTCGTCACTCCCCGGAACTCCGTCTCGCCGGCCTGAGGCTGCACCTCGTCGTAGCGCACCGAGCCCTGACGCATGGCGGCGTCGTCGGGCAGGGTGACCTTGACGCCCCGGCTCGTAGTGTAGGCTCCCTGCTCCACCAGGCTGACCGTCTCGGCGAAGACGGCGATGCGGTACTGCTTCTCGTCGGTTAACTTCTGCATCTCGACCAGCATCTTCTTGACAGGCTTGGCGTCGGCAGCGCTGTCGGTCGTCGTGACGGTCGTGTGGGGGGGGGGGGGCGCCGCCCTGAGGGGCGGGGGGGGTTTTTT